>Ga0164295_10000669_pt1 | contig 28609 bp, 29 predicted proteins | sample GEODES006metaG_FD_111798 | JGI IMG/M metagenome (GOLD analysis project Ga0164295, IMG submission 111798) | Oligotrophic lake water microbial communities from Sparkling Lake, Wisconsin, USA - GEODES006 metaG | ecosystem: Environmental > Aquatic > Freshwater > Lake | place: USA: Sparkling Lake... | reverse complement strand
TAAGGGTATTGCTGACTTTTTTAATGCTATCGCTTATTGGGGCTGTTGACTATATGGATAAATTAGAAATGTACGCAGAACTGTTTGATATTAATAAAATGGAAAAAAGAACCTGGATTTCACAGGATAAAAAGTTTATAGAGTTTTTAGAGAGTTCCATGTTTATATGTAAAGACTCTCACTATGATGATGGATTATATGGACATTATGAAATTCAAGTTACCAGATGGGCTAAGAACACTAAGGTAGCATTGGTTCATATCTTGTTTGACCCCGGACTGATGGGAGATGGTGATAAACCAGATTTAGATGAAACGTTTATACAAGTTCGTAAAGCTCCAAATGATGATATGGAAACTTTATGTAAATTTGTAGATGAATTAATTGAACTTGCTAATAAGAAAACATCTTTTATCTAGTTATTTGACTCAGGTTTATTCCTGGGTCTTTTTAGAAGTTTATCAGTAATTAATCGGGTTGGGGTTTCCCAGCCTATTAATGTTGTCATGTTTAGAATATAATTCTTTAGGAGTTTACCAAATGAAACTGTTAACAGGATTTACCCCGAAAGCATTATTACCTGCTAGATGTTATCATCCAAAACCACCAAAGCAACGGTTATTAGAGGTGATTGAATTATTGGATAATCATGGGGTATTGACATATTATAATTCAAGGTTGTTGGAAGCAATTGCAACTGCACCAATATGGGATGAAGAAGCCTATGCAAAGTTTGAAAACTTGGGATTATTAATAGCTAAAGAACAGTTTAATTTAGCATTCATTAATTCGGAATATGAAGAAACCCTGGCATCCCCTGAAAACCCCGACAACTGGAAAAAGTGATTAATGCTATCGCTTAATGAATTTGGTTACTTTTGAATAAAAAATAGGGGTTAAAATGTTTGTCAAAACTATCGCAGTCAGCTACGAAAGAAAGTTTAATTTGGGTGACTTTAATAGTGCTACATTAGGCTGTTCTCTTTGGGCTTCAATATCAGAAGGAGAAGACGAAGATATGTGTACTTTAATTCTCCAAGATAAATGTCGGGAAGCTGTCAGGGAAGAATACAGAAAACTGATTGAGAAATCAAAATCAGCAGAGGTTTTCAGTGTTAATGGTGGTTCTTCCATGTCTGATGAATTCATTCCTGAAGGTAATGTCTATGGCAATTAAATAACAATTAAGCTGGGTTTATCCCGGCTTTTTTTTAAAACTGTTATTAGTGGTTTTTGGTAATTTTTGAGGTAAAATAATGAAAAGAATTTTAAGTTTTTGGATGACACAATTTGATTATATTACCACAGCAATCCTATTTAAAATAGAGAAATTTATGAGTGGGAATACCACAGGACTAATTTTTTTTGTGCTGTTGATTTAGATATTATTAATGTAATGGTGATTATTCCCAAAATACCAATTGAAACTACCACCAAAATCATTTTCTTCATGTTAAAATTGGATAGAATTATAAACCAATTATTTTATGATTTCACCAAATAAACGTATCAAACCCACCATCAAATTTGTTAGTGATGGTGACACCCTAAAACTGAATTATGATGGACAAGAATTTCATAGTCGAGCCAGGTGGATTGATGCCCCGGAAACCCAAAAAGTAGGGCAGTTTAGCGATGATCCAGAAGTTTTAAAACATTGGCAATGGGCAGTTAAATCTAAAGACTTCTTAAAGGGGTTACTGAATAATAAAACCTTGATAATTATTGCTTATGAACAAGACCAATATGATCGGTGGTTATGTGATTGGTATGTGAACACAGTTTCCGCAACTAATAATCTTCAACTGCAAATGTGCTTAAATGGAATGTGCGCTTATTATTTACCATTTCAGTATTATGATTTCCCCACTACTAGAGAATTAAGTTTGTACACAAATATTATCAAAAACTGTGCAAAAGCCCATAAAATGAAATTGGGGTTTTGGGAAGAAAATGTGATGTTGCCATATCAAATTAAGCAGATGAAACTATAATTATTTCTTGCGTTCTAGGGGAACAACAGACTCCAAATTAAAGACGCGGATACCGACATCAATAAAGAAGATACCAATCATTTGGAACATAATAAACACGATAAACCAAGTTTTCAAACCACCGGGGATATTAGTAACAATAGTAGCAATCCTAGATAAGTTCTCTATTTTATGTTTGTTGTCCTCAAATTCCTCCCAGTTTTTATTATCATTGCGTTGATAAACTTCCAATTCCTTGACTTTGCTAATCAACGATGATTCTTCCATAAACAGTAGTTTCTCAATTTGTTGTACCCGTGCGGAGTTTTCCCTGACTTGAACTTCTAGCCGAATTAATATCTCAGTTGATTGTCTTTGGTCAACAATAGGATTTTCTAGCAAGGCGTTCACAAGAAACTCCAACTCATTGCTAGAACGTTCTCCTGCAACTGACTTGATAGCATCGGGTATAGTCTTCAGTAATATTCTGTTTCTTTCATTAGAGGCTACTAATTTTTCCTCAGTCTGTTTCCTGTTGCTAATATCAATTGCTTGATTAATGATAAAGTATTCTTCTCTTTTTGAAGAAACTAACAAACAAGTTTCACTAGAATAATACTCCCAGTTTATTTCTGTACCTACGGGAGATTCTACCAGCTTTTGTATTTGTTGTCTTTGTTGATAACAAGAAACTCCTACGGACATTCCCTTGAAAGATTCTTTATCTAAATTCATTAATTCAGCTAGTTTCTTATTAACTACAAGATACCGTAAGTCCAAATCAATTATTGAAATAAACCCCGGCATGGTATCTATAAATTCAGCTTTATTATCTGCATTCATAACCATATTTAAAAAACTTAATTTCTATTTTATTCCTATTATTTGTAATTTGTTAGATATTCAGTATATACTTAATGCAGTAATCAATGCAGTAATGAACTAATCAATGCAGTATGACAGTAATTGCTTTTATTAATCAAAAGGGTGGCTGCTCAAAATCTACCTCAGCCGTGCATTTGGCCTATTGGCTATCCCAGAAAAATCATAAAGTCAGGTTATTAGATGCGGATGCACAGCGCAGTAGTTCGGTATGGTTGAAGTCTATGGAGTCGGAAATTCCGACAACGATATTAAGCATACCTGATGAGCTTTTAGAACAAATCCCCCAATTAGCATCGGAAACTGACTATTTAATTGTGGATGGACCAGCCGGTTTATCGGAAGCTAGTCGGGCAATATTATTTAGGACTGATTTAGCGGTTATTCCCTGTCAACCTACGGGTTTAGATTTACAGTCTGCCAGTGATGCGGTGCGTTTAATCAAACAAGCTCAATCTGTTAGAGGTGGTTCTCCTAAAGCATCTGTGTTTATTAGCCGTGCCACAAAAGGTACTAAATTGAAGAATGAAGCGATCGCTCTGTTATCCAAAATCCAAGAAGTGTCGGTATTAAAAACTGTTATTCACCAAAAGCAAGCGATCGCCGATACCTTTGGACAAGCAGCGACAATATGGAACTTATCGGGTCGTCCGGCTGCGGAATCACAGAAAGAGTACGAAAAACTGTTTAAAGAAATTTTGGGGATGCTGAAATGAGTACCAAAAAACCTCGAAAGTCCCTCGATGATGCTCTGGCAAATGAGTTTGTCTTTGGCAGTACACCAGAAGCTGAACAGCCCCAGGTTGATAACGTGGCAGAAACCATATCAGAACCAATACAAACTATACCCACGGTTTTAGAAACTACCAAACTATCAATTATGTCTCAACTCCAACAAGTTCCCCCCAAAGAAGCAACAGTGCGTTTAACCGTTGATTTAACTGAATCAATGCACCGCAAATTATCTATGATGGCTGCTAGAACTGGTCGCAAAAAGGCTGAAATTATCCGGTTCTTACTTGATGAAGCGCTCCAGGAAGTAAAAGATTAATGCAGTAAGCAAGTAATGAATGCAGTAATGCAGTAAGTAAATAATCCAAAAATATATTGGGTTGAGTTTGATTCCTACGGAGTGCTTCGCTATCGAAAACTGCTGTAAGTAATGCAGTAATTAGCTAAGATTGAGTTAGTCTGAAGTATTTTGTTACTACCAATTTAAAACAGGAGATGCACTATGGCGAGAAAGGGTTTTCATGAGTTAATAAAACAAGAGCAGAGTTCCCAAGGTAAGCAGAAAAATCTGGAAGCACTTAGAGAAAAGATGCAAGACGGTGTATTTGGGGAATTGGCTGCAAATATGGTGATAGAACCCAAGGGGGCTATAAAAATGTCTGACGTTCTTAAACAGTTCGTTGATCCCTATCTACATACTGTACACAATTTGAAACAATGTAAAGCTTTATTGAGTTTGGGGGTAGTAGCCTGGAATGCTTCATTATTGTCTGAATCAGAACAAAAATCAACAGTTGATGAGTTTTTAAAAGCACTAATTGATGAATTCTTAGAAGAAAGTTTGGCAACAGATGATGTGCAAACTAAACAAGATACTAGGGAAATTATTACTGAATTAATTACTAGGAAAAATCAGCATTTCTCCCACATTAAACGGATGATCATGGACTTTGACGTGAAAAAATCTGGACAAAGATATGATATTTCTGTGGCTTCAACTTTGTTAGAAACCAAGTGACTATAGTTTCGTCATTCCCAGTCTTGTTGAGATTCGCTAAATGTTCTAGGTGTCTTTTTTAAATTAAAATCAGCCGCCATTAAATCAATACCATCAATAATTTTACTGGGTTCGGCAATTCTCAAAGCCGTAAAACATTTGTCTCGATAATTGGGGTAATTTTGGAATAAGGATATCGCTTTTTTTAAAGGTTCAATTACAGGATAAGCTGATTCTGCCTTCTCAATAGCTGCTTGAGGAATGGGAGAATTGAGCCTTTGCATAGCCAAATCAATTAAATCTCTCGACTCTACCGAGGAATCATTCCATCTGTCAGAATTAGCTAAAAGTTTTTCCGCAAAACTGTCAATTTGATTTAAGCATGGGACAGGCGACCAACTGGGATAATCTGCTTCTCCCAATTCAATCCGTCCTTCCATAATTATCTCAAATTTAATCAGAGTTTCATCAACAATAATGGCAAATCTTACTCCGTACTGGTCGGCTTTAATTTCTCCAGGTAGCTTGAGGTTATTTTGAGTATTAAAAAGGGCATTATATTGATTTTCAGCTATTTTTTGGCGCAGTAATCGGTAGCCAGTACCAGTGGAACAGAGAAAATCTATATCCTTACTTAATCTATATTCCCCATGATTTAAACTAACCAGAGTCCCACCGCCAAAATACGCGCCACACTCTAATAAAAAATTAGCATTTAATTGATTAAGAACAATTAAAATTTTTTGATGAAATTCCCTTTCAAACATTTTTGCTCCTAACCATGAATGATAATATTGAGCTAATTGTTGCACAAATAAGGCTTCCGTATGGATCAAGTTGCCTAAAACTCCCCGGTAATGCCACCCGCGTTCATATATTCTCAGCATTTCTAAAGGAGTAAGATTTTCTATATCTTCTCTTTGCCAACATAATTTTTCTAAAAACGGTAATTTCTCTGGAGTTTTAATTTGAAGTCTAATTAACATTGAGGGTATACTGGAGTTTAGTATTTTGAATCAGGGAATAGGAAGAAAATTGAAGCAGGAGTCAGGTTTTGCATTGATAAATAATTATTATAATTGTCAATTAAAGCAATATTGTAATTATATCCCATATATCTATTTATCAGAAACATTAATAAAATCCTAATAATAGGAAAGGATAGTAATTTATTGGTACATTTATCAACAAAAATGTTATTATTTAATAATAGTAAAGTGCTGATATTAAGATTCAACAGTTATCATGGGATACCCAAAATACTGGAAAGAACTAGCCAAAACCATCAAGGAAAAAACTAATTGGTGTTGTCAGAAATGTAATCGCCTTTTACCTCCAGATCAACCAAAGGAATCCCGTACATATCTACAAGTTCATCACTGGAATCGTGATCCATCAGACAATAGACCCGAAAATCTAGTAGCTTTATGTCCAAAATGTCACCTTAGTTATCATCGTGGTGGTAAGGGTAATATTTCTGTGGGGCAATTGTCGTTGTTTGATTTGTCAGGGTTTGAGAATCGTTAAATTTTCTTGGGGGAAATTTTGAGTGGTTTGCTTGCAGCATTGAGTATTGTTGCATTTACAAGCATCCCAACTCTACTTATTTTTAAACCTACTGATAGTTAAGGATTACCAAGGAAATCGCGCTTACCCAGTTCTACACCACAATGTCTAAGAATGTTATAAGCAGTAGTGACATGAAAATAAACGTTAGGCAAAATAAAGTAAAGCAGATAAGACAACCCCTCAAAATTTATGGTTTCTTTGCCTACTGGTAGGGAAATTGACTTTTCTTCTGAACCATCAATTTGCTCAGGTGTTAATGTTTCCAGATAAGCGATTGTTTTTTGAAGACGAGCAATCAGATCAGGAAAGGTAGTTTCGGTGTCTTCCATTTGGGGCGCTTCCAATCCGGCCAGTCTAGCTGCACCTCTTCTAGCAATATCAGAAGCAATTTGAATTTGTCGCACTAATGGCAACATATCAGGATAGAGTCGGCTATTAATCAGTATTGATGGATCTATTTTTCTAGCTTCTGCGTGTGCAGCACCCTTTTCTAGAATTACCATGAGATTATTCAGCGAACGAATAATTGATGGCATTAAGGTTTGATACATGGAAATAGTCATGAAAATTTCTCCTCAAAGCAGGTCTTCAAAACTATTCTCTGCTGATAAGTCACAAAAAGGTAACAGACCGAGATCCTTGTAAAAACCTGCAAGATGGTCTGGAAACTCTTGCTGTGTCTAGGTTTCAGCCTTAGCGTACTATTCTCCCGTTTTGGCAGGGTGGCAACTGAAAACCTTTATTGGTAATACTTTCAGGCTATCTTGCCCCTGGTGACAGCAACGCTAGACTTGGTGAATTTATGGGAAAACCACTGCTAAATTTTCTTGGGGGAAAAAATCAGGCTGGGGAAAACTGGAATTGAGAACACCGTGCAGAATTTTCTTAGAGGAAATCTTGATAGAGGGCGATAGCGTCCCGGAGGGAACTAGCGCTGCTGCAAGCAGTTCGCCTGGAAAGTCTACAAAAATTGCCCCTAGTAACGCGCCCACTTCCCTCAAATTACACGAAATGGCACTTTCGTGTAGACCATTCCCGTTAACAAGGATTTTTGCTTATTTCTACTATCCCGCTACATTATTCCATGCTAGTTTGCCAAGACATAGCAAAGCCACCTGAAAACAAGCAAAATCAACTCATTTTTCTTTAGGTAATTGAACTGTAAAAGTGCTACCTTTACCCAATTCACTTTGGACATTTAATTTGCCTTGATGTGCATGAGTAATTGCTTGAACAATTGCTAATCCTAAACCAGAACCACCACTGATCCGAGAGCGATCGCTACTGATCCGATAAAAACGATCAAAAATTCGCGTTAGTTCATGTTTCGGGATACCAATCCCCGTATCTTGAACTTTAATTACAGCATTATAGTCATTGGCATCTAAAAAAACAGTTACCTCCCCTCCTCTGGGTGTGTATTGAATTGCATTGACAATTAAATTAGAAAACAAGCGATAAAGCTGGTCAGAATTACCTGTAATATTTAGAGATTGAGGCTCTAAAATTGAAGATGTCAATTTTACCCCTGCGGTAGTTGCCATTGCTGCAAACTCCTCAATTAAATCGCTAATAATATCATTCAGGCAACAAATTTCACATTGTAACTTTTGCGCTTGTTTATCCAAACGTGCTAACATCAATAAATCAACTACTAAAGTCGTTAGCCGTTGATTTTGACGCTGTATAGTTTGCAAAATATCCCGTGTCTCATCAGTGTTTATTTGTGACATTAAAAGTGCTGATTCCACTGTTGCACTTGTTGCAGCTAAAGGAGTTCTTAATTCATGGGCGGCATCGGCTGTAAACTGTTGAATTTGCCGATAGGATTGATAAATTGGCTGCATAGCTAATCCTGATAGCCACCAACTAGCACCAGCAACTATACCCATGATGACTGGCAAACCTAATACCAAAATTAGTTTGACACTATCCAAATAATGATTAAACTCTTCTAGACTTCGCCCTACTTGCATATACCCCCAGTTTTGATAATTTTGGGTATGCAGAACTACAGTAATTTGATGGTAATCTTTACCTTAAGTACAGGTAAGAGGATGAAAGAAAATGTTTAATTTATTTAAGAATAAAAATCAGACTCCATTACAAAGTAGTGCGGTGTTGCGAGTTATAGGCGATCGCTCTTCTGGAAAAACCACATATATGGCTTCCTTAGCACGATGGCCAAATGCTGATCCTGATAGTCCAGTTCAGGCTGTAACCGCTGTAGATGAAGGTGGAGAAGACTTACTTAGTAAAGCTCAAAATATCTTAGAACAGGGGCTAGAACTAGAAAGAACTAAGTTAGCTTTAACTGTATCAGATGTAAATGATTGTACTTTACAAATTACCCTGAAAGAAAAAAAATTAGGTTCAAAATTACTGAATTTAAATATCAGTTCTAAAGATTATTCTGGTGAATTTTTCGATGATTTATTACATCAAGGTAAAAATCCCCAGTTAGATGATTATTTAGAAGATTGTTTACAGTGTAATGGTATTATGTTTTTGGTTGATGGTAGTAGTCGGCGAAAAGATTTAGAATATGCCAATGGTTTAGATAAATTGCTGTTAGCACTTGACCGGAATGATATGGGTGGAAGTAAGCGCCGAATTGCCTTAGTCTTGAATAAATGTGAACAATCTGATTTGTGGGTAAATCGAGATAAACCAGCGTTTTTAGCATCAGCAAGGTTTCCCCAAGTTTCCAGAAAATTACAATCATGGCAACAAATGGGAGGAGGTGATATAGAATTTTTTACAGCTTCGGCTTTTGGGATGTTGGGTAGTAAATATCCAGAACCAAATGTTAACTTACTCACTAAAAGTAGAGGGGGAGTAACAGCAGTAATTAAAAATCCCAAACTTTGGCGGCCTTTTGGTTTAGTTGCTCCCATTTATTGGCTTTGTACAGGTTCACGTCATCAGGAATTAGATCATGTATGAAAGGAGATCCCCCGTTTTCTACCTCTCCCTAACCCTCTCCTACGAGGAGAGGGAACTGGAATGGGATTTCAAAGCCTCTCTCCTTGCAGGAGAGAGGTTTGGAGAGAGGTCTTTCAATAAACTTTATGATTTCCCAAACATCCTCTTAGATAAAGGTTAAAAACATGAGTTCACCAAATATTGAAATTAAAATTCACGAATTTAGTACAGGTATTCACTTTCAAGAAAGGGCTAATGGTTGGGTGTCCTTGGGTTTTACAGGACAATATATGAACGCTACTATTAACCCTATTCCTACAGTTGTGGAAAGGTCTATTGCTAATCAAGAATTTGCTTTAACTGAAGGATCATCTACAGAAAAACCAGCAATTATCGGACGGGTAGTAGGAAGTAGTGATGATGTTTGGTCTATTATGGCTATTGTCACACGAGGACAGGATGAAGTGGGACGTAGTGCGGCTTTTTATCGTTATTTTTTGTGTCAGGGAGATCATAACTTACGATTTATATTAACTTGGTGGGAACAAAACCAAAAACCAACATTTAACCCCTTAGATTTTAAAGATAGTCCTCATTTATTTATGAGAGAATCAGGTCTACCTGATCCAACACCGGAGGATAATAATTTACCATTTAATCAGTTTGAACCGATAGTGTTACCAGCAGAAAATCAACGTGATTTATATACTCTTAACGCCTTAGCAATCACAAAATTTAACAAGTCTAAAAAAGTTTTACCTGTTGCGTGGGCTTTTAATGTAGAAGCATTGGAAAAACCGGAGCGTTTTCAAGTAATTCAACCAGCATCACCAAAAGCTTATGATGGATTTAAACGAGCCATTGCTAATGCTGCTCAGGTTGTTTCAGCAATAAATGTTGATGAAGCGGCGTTAAAATCTGCTATTCGGAGTTTAATGAATAGTTCTACTATCAAACCAGAAGCAGTACAGGAAATTGTTAAAGGGTTAGAAAATAAGGAAATTAAATCTGATTACTGGGAGAGTTTATTTAATGCTCAAGGTGCGGATAAAGCGATTAAGCAAAAGATTTATAGCTCCCAAATGGTACGACTAATAACGTTGAGAGCAATGGTAATTCCAGAGAGTTTACCGCAGTTTTTGGCATGGTTGAATATTCAAGCTGGTAAAAAACCTGATGAAAATCAAACTGTGTCTTTAGATTTTCAAAAAGCTATTCGGGCTTCATTCCCTAAAGAACAACTAACAAAAGGAATTAGATATCTACTATTAAATTTATTAAATAAGAAAATATCTGTAGATAGTCTTTATTGGTTATTAATGATAGATGGTAGTGCTTGGGTTTATGCTCAGAAAGAGTTTATTGCTGATATTCGGGATGATTTACAATTAATTTATGATCATTTTTCTAGCCCCAGAACTTCATACAAAAGTAGTTCTTATACTGATCCTAATTCAGTATTGACTAGCAGTTCCTCTTTTGCATCTCAAAATGATTCACAATCCCATCATGTTCAACCACAAATTAAAAAAGATTCATGGCAAAATAATTTCAAATACCAGAAGCAAATTTGGGCAAATTTAATAAATAGTTGGCAAGGTATTCAACAAGGATACTATAAAATTGAAGAATATCAACCTTTTGCTGAATTATTTGAAAATTTCAGACAATATGATTTAGCTGCATATTTTTATCAAGTGAGTGATAGAGTAGTTAAAAAGGAGTTATTTTATGAAGTAGCTTCTCTACAAAATCGTCGGTCGAATATTGTTGTTTTTGGTTTAGAAATCGAACCAAAAAAGAACTTGATTGATTATGCTCTTGATGTTTGTTATTTTATTATCGAGGAAGATGTTGTGAAAATTTACCAAGTTGGTATTATTTCTTTTTTCGTGTTTGCTAGTGGCTTGTTTCTAGGAAACACAGTTAAAAATGCTGAAAAACCTGCAAATATTGTAGCTGAAACACGACAAACTAATACTTCTGAGCAGCCAAGAAAACAGCCCGAAGAACAAATAATTGACCAAGCTATAGAAGATAGTAAGTGGAGTAAAACCAGTGAAGCAATTAAAACAATAATCAATGATAAAAAATCTCAAAAGAAAAAAGACCAGCTTCTCTTGGAGAAAATAATTCAAATCTTAGATAAAGATATAAACATAAAATATAGTGATTTAACTAAAATCGAAGTAGTTCAGAAGAAAAAACTAGCTAGTGCTATCCACAGGTTTCAATCAGATAACAACATTACAAATGCAAAAGGATATTTAGATATAAAAGAAAAAGAATCTAATAAAACTGGATTTCACGAATTAAAAAATAAAGTTCAAAACTAATAATAACAATTATTTACCAAATTAATGAACTCAGAAGCATCACTAAAACCAGCGATAAGGAAATTAATCCACAGTTCCCAAGTCAAACCGGAAGCTGTGCAGGTAATTGTTGAAGGGTTAGAAAATGAGAATGTCACTCCTGAATATTGGGAAACTCTATTTAATAAAGAAGGTGCTGACATTGCGATAAAACAAAAAATTTATAGTCCCCAAATGGTGCGACTAATAACGCTGAGAGCAATGGTAATTCCAGAAACTTTACCGCAGTTTTTGGAGTGGTTGAACATTCAAGCTGGTAAGAAACCTGATGAAAGTCAAACTGTGTCTTTAGAATTTCAAAAAGGTATTCGGGCTTTATTTCCTAAAGAACAAATTGCAGAAGGAATTAGATATCTACCATTAAATTTATTGAATAAGAAAATATCAGTAGATAGTCTTTATTGGTTATTAATGATAGATGGTAGTGTGTGGGGTCATGCTCAGAAAGAGTTTATCGTCGATGTTAAATATGATTTACAATTAATTGATAATTATTTGTATTATTTGATTAGACAAAATAAAAATGGTTTATCTGAAAACACTTTTAAATATCCAAGAAAAGTTTGGACGAGTTTAATTAGTAATTGGGGAGGTATTCAACAAGGAACTCATAAAATTGAAGAATATCAACCTTTGGCTGAATTATTTGAAAAGTTTAAAGAATATGACCTAGCCGCATATTTTTATCAAGTAAGTCAAAGCAACGTTTCTAATGATTTATTTTATAACATAGCCTATGAGAAATATCTCCGACTTAATCCTAATGGAGATAAACTTTCTAAAATTTTGTTTTATGAGGTGGTTTATCAGAAATATCGCAACTCTAACATCTCTCTTTACGGATTACCTATTAAACGCGAACTAACATTTATTGAATTTATCATCAATTTTATATCACAAAGATTGATTTTACCAGTTATTAATTTAGTTAAAACCATTATCCTGATAATAGTTACTATAATAAAGTGGATTTTTACAGGTTTTCTTTGGTTAGTTGGTATATTAATTGGTCTAGCAGTTCTTGGTTTTGGTATTCAAAACTTTGGTATAGTAATGTTTATCTTAGTAATATTCTCCATTTTTGGTGGGTGTTCAAGTAGTTAATTAAGTCAAGATAAAAAGCATGAGAATCTACCTTTACATACTAGCCGGCATCACATCAGCTTTAATAGGCTGGAATATAGGTCAATTTTTTCTCACAGATTTGGGGTTATTCAAACAATTTCCCGAAATTACTCTATTTCCCTGTATAGCCATTTCCCTAGCATTTGGCATGATCCTAAATGAAATATTTATCAGCAACCCCACCAGACCAAAACGCAGTTTTCAAACTGCACAAAAGCCCCTATTAATAGCCTTGGGTTTAGGTACAGTCTCAGGTTTAATTGCTGGTATTATTTCCCAAATTCTGTTTTTACCAATTATTCGTGTACCTACTCCCATTGTGAGAACATTAGGATGGTTATTAATTGGTAGTTCTGTAGGGATTGCAGAAGGTTTAAGTTGGCGCTGGTATAGTATGGAAGCGGGGAGTAAAAAACGCTTTCAACAAAGATTAAAAACCAGCATTATTGCCGCAAGTGGGGCGAGTTTTGCAGCAGCAATTATATTTGAAATCATTCGCTTAATGTTGGGGACAATGCCGGCAGAATTTAAAGGTATAGAAGATCCTATTGGTTTTGGTATTTTAGGTTTATTACTAGGTGGTGTTTTTAGTCTTACTAATTCTCCCAGTTATCTCGCGGCTTTGCGGGCTGGTAGTGGTTTTGAGTATAGGGAAATTAAACCAGAAATCAAACCAGACATTAACCCAGAAATTAAAGATCATGATCAAGAATTGGAACTATCCACAGACTCCCTAACAGACTCACCCACCCTTAACCAATCTTATCCCTACATTAATAAATCGGTGCTTTCTTTTGTCACACTACATGATAGTCTGAATGAGGATGAAATAGAAGAAGGTTTATCTATCTCATTACCCGGAAATCAGACAATTACCATCGGTTCTAGAGTTGACAATACTATTTCTATTCCTGGTCTACCTCCCCATGTGGCTGATATTCAATTACAGAACCGGACAACCCTTCTCATTCCTGATAAACAGTTCTTTCATACCATAGAAATAAATAGTGTCCGTATAAAATCACGGAAGATTATCCCTTTGAAGCATAATTATGTATTGACTTTTTACACCATTAATGGAGATGACATCAGTGAAGAAAAATATTATCGCTTTGTCTACTACAACCGCTTTTTGGACCCCCAGGCTTAGTCTATCTTTATTGTTGCTTCTGACTCTAGCTTGTCCCAGTTTAGCCCAGGTAAAAAAGACAGAAGTTATTGGTAGTCCCACATTCAAAGATGAGAAAGTAACAATTAGAATTAAAGTCAACAATCAAGAAGATAGACCTTTAATGGGTTTAGAAGATACAAATTTTAAATTGACCGTTGATAAAAAGGAAGTTAAGTTTAAACCTAAAGATTGGAAAAGCCCAGAAGAAAGTGTACCTCCTCCCGCTTGGATTATAGTTTTACTAGATTTTAGTGGCAGTATGAATCAAGTAGATAGTGGAGGAACTAAAAAAATAGCAGGTGCTATTAATGCGATTCGTCAATTTACTAAAATTTCTGGTGAACGCGGTGGAAATACCCAAATTTCTATAGTTCCTTTTGGAAAAGCTGGTAGTAAGTGTCCTGAATCTATTGTAAATAAAGAAACTCTGGATAAATTTCTAGCGGCCAATGATTTTAAACTGCAAAATAATCTGGATTATTTATCAAGTTTGACTCCCTGTGCGTCTACAGATTTATATGAACCTTTAACCACAGCAGTCAGGTTTTTAGCGAATACTAAGGACTCCCGATTTCACTTACCAGAAAATTCTTCCCAACCACAACCCAGACTATCAATAATTCTCCTGTCTGACGGATATCACAACGCAGTTAATGAAGCAACTGATTTTGCAGCTTTAACTAAGTTGCTTAAAAAGAATGACAAAATTACAGTACATACTTTAGGTTATGGATTGACACCACAGGAATTAGGTGTAAAATACAAGTTAGGCAGACCTGCTACTCGTGCTGATTTGAATAAACGTAAAGTACCCGAAGCAGAATTTGTAGACCAAAAAAGACTAGCAGAAATTGCCAAATTAACGGGAGGAATTGCGGAGTTTTCTGGTAATGCGGAAAGGATAGCCGAGAACTTGCAATTATTTCTGAATGCGTTGTTAGGAGAGTATGAAATTACCTTTACTCAACCTAATGCAGAAAGGGGTTCTAAGCACAAAGTTCAGGTGAAAGTGAGTTCTCAAGATGGTGAAGCCAAGGAGTCGCAAATCATAGAATATATTATGCCTGTATTTGGGCGATCGCTGCCTTTGGGAGTACGTCTAATCATGGTAATATCAGTGCTATTTATAGTCATAATTTTTGGAATAGTCCCTTTTCACTACTGGGGAAAACATTTAAAAGCAGAAGCACAAAGGGATTAATGATATGGGTGTATTTGGAAAACATGGGCGATTAGAAATCACGTCTACACAGACAAAACCCACCTGCGTGGGTTTAAAGACTCTCTTTTTTTCTCAGTCCGCGAAGGCGGACTTCGCTTGTGTAGCCGCGAATTATATTCGCCCAATCCCAATATTTTTATTTTCTTTGAGTCTTTATTTTCTCACTGCTTGTTCTCAAAATCAGCCAGCAAATCAAGTAATTACTTCCCAATGTCCTACTCAACCAACAGCAGTTTTAGAAACCAACAATGTTAAGCCTATTTCCCTCAGTTCTCAAGCTATTACCGAAACAGGTATGGTGACTAATAATAAATCACTTGGTTATACTTTTACAGCTAAATCAGGTGACAAACTGGTTTATAAAACTAATCAAGATATTTGTATTTGGATTTATACACCAGACAATCAATTAATTACTAATCCTATTTTACCTCTTGATGGTAAATATACAGTTCAACTTGCTGCTATCAAGGGTTCTACTACTTTTGATTTAGCGATAAATTTAGAAAATGTAAATGATATTTCTATTGCTTCAAATACACCACAAGTTAGTTCTTCACCCTCTCAACAAGCTGAGGTAGATTCAACAACAACATCTGATTTATCTGTAAATGAGTCTCAACCTACTCCTTCCGTATCAGATAATGTATCTTCTTCGCAAACACCTACACCAGAAAATTCAAATAATGTTGATAGACCATCACCAGGGACAGCCATAAAAGATTACTATATTCAGATTAATAATAAACAATATCAAACAGCTTGGGATATTTATCCAATCGCAGTCAAAGAAAATAAAGAATTACATCCAGATGGTTACAATTCTTTTATTGAATGGTGGGACAAAGTTGATTATGTAAATATTGATAAAGTTAGTGTTGAAGAAGAAATTTATGATAATGCTATCGTCAATATTAGCACTCGCTATAAAATGAAAAGTGGTAAAGTTTCACCTATTAAACTCAATTTTTATCTGAATTGGAATAAAGAAAATCAAAGGTGGTATGTTACTAAAATTCAACATGAATAAATATTTAATCTTAAAAAATAAAAAACCGAAAATGAAAAAACTACTTATCTATTCCACATTTCTATCAATTATCGGTTGTCAACCTGGAATGAATCCCATTGCGTCTATTTCCTCTAATTCTGTCAGTTCCTCTGGTTGTGCTGATAAACCTACAGGTTCTCTCAGCAAGAAAGATGTAGAAGAAATTGTATTAAATAAAGAAACAATCACTAAATCTGGTCAAGTTAATGCTAGTAAATATCATGGTTATACGTTCACAGCTAAATCAGGTGAAAAACTGATTTATAAAACTAATCAAGATATTTGTATTTGGGTTTATACCCCAGATAATCAATTAATTAATAGTCCTATTTTACCTCTTGATGGTAAGTATACGATTCAAGTTGCTGCTATGCGCGGTTCTACTACCTTTGATTTAGCATTGCAATTACAAAATAATGCAGACAAATCATTATCATCAGCACAACCAACACCTTTAGAAACCAGTCAGACTAATATAGAAAATTCCCCCAGAAAAGATGCGGCTGATTTTATTAGAAATCATTATTTATCTCTAAACAACCGTGAATATAGTCAAACACGGAATCAACTATCAAATCAGTTTAAAAATAAATATTCTGGTACTTATGCAGAATATCAACAATGGTGGGATAGTGTTAAAGAAATAAAGATTGGTGATGTTAAAATTGTCAATGACAATGGTAATAATGTTACTTTAGATGTGGAAATATGGTATTATATGAATGATGGGAGAACTGTTCAAGATTCTCGCAGTCGTATTTATTTAATATGGAATCAAAATGATAATAGATGGTTAATTAATGATAAATCTGAACCATAACAAAAGAACGATAATGATGAAAATTAATTCTTGTTTAGCAAATCTGAGATGATTTAATATGTTTAAAAAAATAATTGTCTACTCTACCTGTCTATCAATTATCGGTTGTCAAGCAATAGAAAATCCTCTAGCTAATGTTTCCTCTAATGCTATCAGTTCCTCTGGTTGTGCGGAAAAACCTACAGTTTCGCTGAGTGGAAAAGATGTAGAAACTGTTGCATTAAATGAAAGTACAATTAATAAATCTGGTCAAGTTAGTGCTAATAAAAATATTGGCTATACCTTTACAGCAACAACAGGACAGAAATTAAGTTATAGCACTGATGCGGATATTTGTATTTGGGTATTTACTCCAGATAATGAAATTCTCAAAGGTGGAGAATTATCTAAAAATGGTAAATATATTATTCAAGTTGCTGCACCTCAAGGGGCAAAAACGTTTGATTTAAAAATGAGTTTAGGACTTTTAGAAACTGCTTCTAGTACCCCTACTGTATCACCTACTAACAATCCTGAGAATAATAATTCTCAATCTAGTTTAGAAAATGATAATCTCCAACCAGAAAATGATATTTCTCAAGAACAAGCATTAGAATTAGTTCGGAAATGGTATGCAGCTAAAACCCGTATATTTGCGCCACCTTTTGATAGAGATTTATTAAATGAACTAGCCACAGGAAAACTTTATCAAAGAGTGGGAGGTGAAGGTGGTTCAATAGATTGGTTACAAAAATATAATCGTTACTATACATATAATAAATCAGCAATTACAAATATTATGGGTTTTTCTAGTTCTGGAAGCAGACCATATATTAAGGTTAGAGTGGTAGAGGAATTATATTTACAAGGTGAAAAAGGAATTGATAAAACAAATTCTGGTGAATATAAAATTGATTATATTTATTTTTTTACAAAAGAAAATGGTACATGGAAAATATATAATAATGAAAAAATATCTGATGCTGAGTAATAATTTTTATTAAAAACCAATATTTAATAACAGTATGCTTAACCTATTTAACCGCTTAAAAAACAACAAACCCCTACTATTTGGATTATCCGGTGCTAGTGGATGTCTCACAGCCGCAATCCTATTAGGAGAACCATTTTTAGCCTTAACTAAATTAGCTAAAACTTCCTCAGTCACTCCCCAAGCCATAGTTTTATTAATTGACACATCCTCAAGTATGAGTGATGGAAAATTAACAGAAGTCAAAACAGCAGCCAGCAAATTCATAGAACGTCGTGACTTACAAAAAGATCAACTAGCAGTAGTCAGTTTTGGACTAGAAATTAAAACCGCTACCCCACTCACAAACGACGCTAACACCTTAAAAAATGCCATTGATACTTTATCAGAAAATGGAGGTACACCAATGGCTGAAGGTATCAACGCAGCCATTGGAGAATTACAAACAACTGCATTAAATCGCAATATCATCTTATTTACTGACGGTGTACCAAATGACCCTAATTTGGCTTACAATTCAGCCTTAGCTACCAGAAACACAGGAGTAAAACTAATTTCAGTTGCTACCGGGGATGCTGATATAAATTATTTAACTCAAATTACAGGCGATCGCTCATTAGTATTTTATGCTAATTCCGGTCAATTTGATCAAGCATTTCGCAACGCAGAAGCCGCAATTTATAAACAATTAGTTGAATCTAATTCCAGCGAAAACTACAGTATCACCTATTCAGTATTACGCATTGGTGGTTGGACAGCATTTTTAGCAATGGGAATATCCCTAGCTTTAATTATGGGACAAAACCGCTATATGCGCCTTCCCTTATTAACAGCAAACAAAGGAATTATTAGCACCTTTGGTAGTCTAGCTGCGGGAATGATAGCAGGTGCAACCGGACAAATCTTATTTTTACCTCTCTCTAGTATAGCTGTTTTAGAAATTATTGGCAGAATTGCTGGCTGGGTAATTTTAGGTGCATTAGTAGGAGGAGGAACTAAGTTTTTTGTTCCCAATTTAAAACTAAAAAATGCTTTATTAGGTGGAACAATTGGGGGAGGAATTGGTGCTAGTGGTTTCTTAATTACAGCCAATATTTTTGGTGATGTTTTGGGGCGTTTATCCGGTGCATCTATGTTGGGATTTTTTATTGGTTTAATGATAGCTTGGATAGAACAAAAGCAGTTAGAATCACAACCTTATGTATTAGTAAATTGGACTCCAACGGAACAAACCACATATTTATTAGGGACAAAGCCAATTTTAATTGGTAGTTCCTTAAATGTAGAAATTCCCTTAAATGCCTCCGATGGATTTACACCGATTACTGCTAAAATCTTTAAAGAAGGAGAAAACATCATTATGCAATTTGATCAAGAGTATGCAGCTATAAAAAACATGAAAAAAACCAGTCAAGATTTAAAAGTCGGTGATACCCGGAAATTAGGACAAATCATTATAGAAGTTAAAGATAAAACCCTTACCGCAAATGGTTAAATATACATTTAATCTCAAACTTAAAGATTCACCAGAACAATATACTTACACCTTAGATTTAAACCCAATTCAAGAAGATATGCCAGAACAGATTTTTACCCCCGCTATCAAAGAAGATATCCGCACAACCTTACAAAAACTCAGCCTCTCAGCAATTAAAGATCATCAACTCAACAACATTATTCAAACTTGGGTAGAAGATATTAGAGAAGGCTATAGATTTAGTTCTTTAACTCTCAATTTGCGGTTATTAATAGAAGAGAATATTGATAAACTCCATGAAACAGGAAATCAAGAAATCCCGAAAATAATTGAGCCAGATATATCAAATATAGAACCTCAATTTGGTATGCTTCCTCCTTTAAATTTTATTTAATTATTCAATTAGGAAAGAAAAATGCAGAATAATCTTAACATTAGTATTACTCCCCATCGGGAATTTATGCCAGCGGATACAGCAGCACAAAAATTATTTGTGATGTTGAAATTACGTCCTACTAAAGATGTCGCTACAAGTTCCCCACATACCACATTTACCTTTGTCATTGATACCAGTGGTTCAATGTATGAGGTAGTATCAGGAGATGTGAAACCAACTGGTATTACATATCAACAAGATGGCAAAGCATATCAACAGGTTACAGGGGGAAAATCCAAAATAGATATAGTCATTGAATCCTTATTAGCATTAGTACGTTCGGGAAAATTGACCACCAGCGATCGCATTGCTATAGTCCAATTTGATGATAACGCTTCCCAAACTATCGGTTTAACCAGTGCTACAGAAATTAATCAACTAGAAAATGCAATCGCCCAACTTCGTGACTTTTCCGGTGGTACACGCATGGGTTTAGGATTACGTCGGGCATTTGATATCTTAAGTGAACAACAAATGACAGTCAGACGCACCCTATTATTTACTGATGGACAAACATTTGATGAAGATCAATGTCGGTCAATTTCTAGTAATTTCGCCACCAATAATATCCCCATTACCGCATTAGGAGTAGGAGAATTCAACGAAGATTTACTTACCCATCTTAGCGATTCTACAGGGGGAACATTACTTTATATTGTCCCAGGAACAGCCATAGGTACACAAGTTTCTATCCTCGATTTACCCAATAAAATCATTGCCGAATATAGCCAAGCCCAACAAGAAGTTATCACCAATCTAGCCTTAACAGTAAAAACAGTCAAAGGAGTAGAACTAACTCGCATAGTTCGCGCTTACCCCACCCAAGCCGAGTTTCCCATTAATCAAGATCCTCATCCTTTAGGAAATGCGATCGCTAACGACGAAACCATATTTATCCTCGAATTTACTATTAATAATCGCCCCGCTGGTCGTGTGCGTATCGCCCAACTTGGACTCACTTACGACATACCTGGACAAAAAATACGCGGTGAACTTCCACCACAAAACCTAATTATCCAATTCGTTTCTGGACAACAAAATGCCGCCCAAGTCAATCAAGAAGTTATGGATTATGTACAACAATGCAACATAGCCAACCTCGTCAACCAAGCCACAAAAATAGCCGAACATGATCCTCAAAAAGCAGAACAAATATTAGAAACAGCCCGACGAATGACCATGAAAATCGGCAATAAGGACATGACAGAATCCTTAAACAACGCCCAAGAAGAACTCCGAAAAACCAAAAAAATCTCCGATGGAACTCGGAAAACCGTTAAAATGGGTGCAAAAGGTAAAACAGTAAAAATGGGCAACGATATTAACGAAATGCTTTCAGAAGAAGAAATGCGAAAACTCACAGGAACATAAATACAGCAGAAGTCAGCAGTGAGAAAGATTCAAACATCAATAATTGACACAATATAGAATCTTAAATTGCAAAACTCCAACCGTACAACTCCAACTATAAAACTTTGCGCCTTTGCCCCTTTGTGTCTTTGTGCAAAAAAAATAATCATTAAAAATGAGGAGAAAACACCATGATTACCTGTACAGTTTGCGGCTATGATCAAAATCCAGAAAACTCAGAATTTTGTAACGCTTGCGGTTCAGAACTACAAGCCATAGTCACACCACCACCAAAAATAGAACCCACCTTAGCACCTACAGTCATTCAACCGACTACACCACAACCCAACTATCCCCCAATTATTTCTGAATCTCCCACAATTATCAACACATTTACAAAAGCCAAACTAACATCTAAACAAACAAACGCCCCCATACCAGAATTTATCCTAGATAATAACGCCATTGTTGGCATATTTGATCCAGACACAGGACCAGTAGAAATTGATTTAGAAACATTTTTTGGCGGAGAAACAGTTTCTCGTAATCATGCCGAAATTTATCAAGAACTAGGAACATGGAAAGTCAAAGACTTAGGTTCTACCAACGGAGTATTTATCAAACCACCAGGACAAACTCACTTTAGTGCCAGAATTACCATACCCACCCCCTTAAACTCAGGTTATGAAATAGCATTTGGTAAAGTTAGATTTCTCTTTCAAACTATCTAAAAAATCAAAAAAACTCTCTTGTGGGGTGGGCATCTTGCCCGCCAACCACTCCTATATTTCTTGCAAATTCCATGAATGAAATGACAAATCAAAACCCATTAACAATTAAAGAAAACATCTGTTTTCAAATAGATAACCTGCAAATAGAAATCATCTCCTATTTAGGACAACTCACACCTGATATTTATTATTTTCAAGTCAATATCATATCTGAAAAACCAGGTTTACTGAGAATAGGTGCAACTAACAGCGTACTCAACCGAGAACTAGAACTGAGAAAAAGACTAGGTGATTACAAACTCGTTACCGAACTACTTGCACATAGAGAAGACAATATAACTGTTGATATTAAACCCCAAAATACACCGGAAAATGAAACTATCTTTTCTCCTATTACAGAAATAGATGCAGCCTTAGAATATTTACAAAAAGAATGTTTAGAAGATGAATATTTACAAAAAGAATATTTAGAAGATGAATATTATCCAGAAACAGAAATTAGCACCAATATATCAAATCAAAAACTTCTCCTTCTTACCTACCTTCCCCACGAAAATCAAACCTTAGAAACTTGGCTAAAAACCGAACATTCTTTAGAAGAATCAATATTTTTAACCAGCCAAATATGTCAATTATGCCGCTATCTTCATCAAAGAGAATGGTGTTTTATCAATATCCTTCCCCAATTTATTCAAATAGGAACACCTATACAATTTTTCGACATTACCAGTGCCTATCCTTTGGGTGAAACTCTCAATTCTGGGTTAATAGGAAATTATTGCGCTCCCGAATTAGCATACTGTAAAAATCCCATTCATGAAACAATGAGTAGTTATACAGTAGCAGCATTATTATATCATATAATTCACAAACAAACCTTATCAACAGACCAAACCATAGAAATACAAATTAATCCCATTCCTATTATTTATCAAATTCTCAAAATTTGTTTATCTTCCCTGCCAGAAGAAAGATTTCCTCTAGAACAACTATTAAAAATATTAGTTCGCACCCGCCAAAACATTAGCACACCCAAAATTAACTGGCAAATAGCCAGTAGTTCTACCGTTGGATTATCAATAAACCGTTTACAAAATGAAGATAACTATGGCATTAAACAACATAAAATCAGTGATACAGAAACCATCCTCTTAGCTGCCATCGCTGATGGTATGGGGGGAATGTCTCAAGGCGAATTAGCCAGTCAATTGGCAATAAAAACAGTTTTAGAAACACCCATTTTTTTCCAATATCAAACCATAGAACAATACCAAGAATGGTTAACAAACCTATTCATTCAAACAAACGAAACAGTATCAAATCAAGTTAAAGATGGGGGAACAACCCTCAGCATCATTTTAGCTATATCCCAACAATTAATAATTAGTCATGTTGGTGATAGTCGCATTTACTTACTACGACAAGGAGAAATAAAACAACTCAGTCAAGATCATTCTCTAGTCGCCATGTTAGTAGCCAGTGGACAAATTACAGAAGCCGAAAGTTTAGAACATCCAGATAGAAATGTTCTGACAAAATCCATCGGTACAAAACGCAGATTAAGTGATGGTTACGTCCAAGATTTAAAACAAACTACTCCAGAATTATCTATGCAACTAGAGCATCAAGATATTCTTTTACTATGTTCTGATGGGGTTTGGGACTTAGTGCCTAAAAACGAAATAGCGGAAATTTTCACCCCTGATAAAAACTTACAAACATCAGTTAATTTAACTATCAATAAAGTTTTAGAACGTGGTGCATCTGATAACGCTACCCTTTTAGCATTAAAATTTTCAGTCAATTTCTAGATCCTCGACTTCTTAAAAAATTTGGGTATCTTATTCTCATTAATTACCAATTACCAATTATGTCTATTCAATGTCCAACCTGTCTCACAGATAACTACGATAATGAAACTAGCTGTATCGCTTGCGGTACACCTTTAACCTCTTCTTCCACTACATCAAATCTGCATTTATCCCCAGGAACATTATTAGGGAATGGCAGATATAGAATAGATAACATATTAGGACAAGGTGGGTTTGGTATTACTTATGCAGCCACTTATATCTCCAACTCTACCAAAGTTGCCATTAAAGAATTATGGCCAGAAAATGCTGCTAGACAAGGTAATACAGTTTTGTGGCCAATGTCCATTACCCCTATGCAGCGTCAACAACAACTGCAACAATTTCAATTAGAGGCTAACTATTTACAAAAATGTGTTCATCCTCATATCGCTAAAATTTATGAATGGTTTACAGAAAATGATACCGCATACATGGTAATGGAATTACTTGTTGGTAAATCATTAGATAAAATATTGCTAGAAACAGGACCGCTAGAAGAAAATCGAGTTAAAAATTATTTTGTGCAAATTGCTGATGCTTTAAAAGTTATTCATAGTCATAATTTACTACATCGAGACATCAAACCAGAAAATATTATTATTGTTCCTCCCAATAAAGCTGTATTAATTGATTTTGGCGCAGCTAGAGAATTTATTGCCGGTCAAACTGGAGATATGACCCGAATATTAACCCCTGGATATGCACCTTATGAACAATATATTCAAAAAAGTAAGCGTTTTCCCAGTACAGACCTTTATGCTTTATGTGCATCAATGTATGAATTATTAACGGGAAAATTACCAATAGAAGCCACAGATAGAGCCAGTGCTTTTTTACAAGGTAGTTCTGTGGATAAATTAATATCACCCCGACAATTACGCCCTAATTTAAGTTCATTGATAGAAAAAGTTATTCTCACAGGAATGCAATTTAGAGTAGAGGATAGATTTCAAACTGCTGATGAATTAATTAATGCACTTCAAGGTAAATTTATTTCTCCTCAACATCAACGAGCCAAGGAATTAGTCAAACAAGGTCAACTAGCTGATGCCGTTCAAGCATATCAAAAATATTTACAACTTGCACCAGATCATGGAGAAGCAGCCGTAGAACTAGCATTATTACAAATATATCTTGATGATCAACAAGCAGAAACAGCCGCAGAAATAGCCATTCGATTACAACCTAATGACGGCAGAGGTTATGGAGCTTTAGGACTGATTAATTGCCGTCAAAAAAATTGGGAAGAAGCAGTTAAGAATTTACAGAAAGCCGTTCAACTAGCTCCTCAAGAGGCTTGGATACAAGCTAATTTTGCTTGGGCATTAGGTAAATTTGGTAAATGGAAAGATGCAGAAAATACAGTAAATAAAGCATTACAATTACAGCCTAATTGTACCTTTGCTTTGGGTTTGCAAGCTTGGATATATGTACAGCAACAAGAATGGAAATTAACTATTCGTGCAGCTACACAAGCAATATTTAAATTACAGAATCAGCAAAATAGTAATGAAAAAGAGTTACAATCTAGCCTATATCCTTATTTAATTATAGCTTTAGAAAAAGCCGTTGTCACGAAACAAGCTAATGATGTAGATAGAAGAATTGAAGAATTCATTAATCAAGTGCCTGATAGTGCTATAGCTTGGGGTTTAAAAGGTTGGAAACAAGCCACTAAATATTTATGGCAAGATGCTATCAGCAGTTTTGAAAAAGCCAGTCATCAAGCATCAATTATAGATTGGGTATTAATTAATTACGCTATTACTCAGGAAAATTTACAAAATTATCAAAGTGCTATTCAAATCTATGACAATTATCTACAAAAATTTACGCCTCAAGCCTTTATTTTATTTCGTCTCGGTACTTTATATGCCCAAATAGGAGAATGGCAAAAGGCAAGGTTATATCTTGAAAAAGCGATTAAATATAATCATATTTATGCTGAAGCCTATCATAATTTAGGTTGGGTATTGCTGAATATTAAAAGTCAAGATGGACAAGTAGAAAACTGCCGAGAAATGTTATCTGCTTATAGTAAAGCTACAGAATTATATGGAAAAGAACAAAAATCACCAATGAATGCAGGTATTAAACAGGCTTTTCAATTGGTGGGAGTGAATATTTAGAACATATTGAGGTACACGCAGGATACTTACAATTTGTCCCAAATTGTAAACCAATATTGCAGATATTGCAGAAACCGATTTTAAGATTTACTAACTTGCCCAAAAATTGTACAGAGACATTCAATATTGCTATATTGGTTCTGATCAATGTTTGAGTCTAGGGTCATAAATTGAATTACGTCTTTAGATACAATGCTTTAACTTTGACGTAGCCCGCAGGAATCGCTTCACTCGCAGTAGCCATCGCTTCTCTTTCCTTCAGTCTCGTAAGGGATACAAGACGCTGTATTATGCTTTTAAACAACTATATAAAATCTCTTTCCATCTTGGTATATTAATTTCCCAAACCACAGTTGTATTCGGTTGTTTGTCAAGAACACCTAATTGATCAACCACTGTCATACCACGAGTTAAATCACTTGTTGTTTCTACATCCACAAAATATTTTCCTTGACGGGTAACAATGGCTGGATCAAGAGCAACTGCCATTGCGACTGGATCTGCTAGTGTTAATCCCATAGCTCCTTGTAGTTTTACAGAAGCTTCAATAGCAACTCGATTGCTATTCACTGCTAAAAGTGATTTCTCTGTTCCGAAAGCCGCAATCATATCAATTTCAGTTGAGGTTAACGCAGCAGCATACCGGCTAAGTTCCCAACCGACCATTTCCATCGGCATTCCGCTATGAAAAACTACCTTTGCTGCTTCTGGATCTACCCAAATATTGTATTCAGCAGCAGGTGTAACATTACCGACTGTATTGGCAGAACCACCCATGACTACACAGCGATGAACGAGAGAAGCAATTTCAGGAGCGCGACTTAATGCGATCGCAATATTAGTCAGAGGACCTAAAGTGACGAGGGTAATTTCACCAGGATAAGTTTTTAGTAAATCTATGATTGCATCAGTTGCATCTGACAGTTGAGGCTTGAGATGTGAATCAGGATAATACATATTTCCCATGCCATCTTTGCCATGAAACCATTCAGCATAATTACTTTCTCTGAGAATTGGTTTTTTGCACCCAACATACACAGGTGTACTAGCTTTACAAGTTTCTAAAGTGTAAAGTGCATTTTTCAACCCCTGTTCCACAGGGACATTTCCATTAACAATTGTGATGGCAACAACTTCCACATCTGTCCACGAATGAGCCATCATAATTGCCACTGCATCATCAGAAGCAGTATCTGTATCAATTAGTAGTTTACGCATAAAATATAACTTTCCTTATAGTTAAGAAGACAATCAATTTACCGAATATACCAAATTATTGACACAGGGTAGAGCTACAGTCAGTAGAAAGCGATAGCGAACGCATTGCGTCCCGGAGGGAACTAGCGCTCCGCAGGAATCGCTACCCTAATGAACAAAGCCTTAGAACCTAAAGGAATTGCAGTATAAGTAAACATCACAGGTGAAAGTATAATAGTAATCGGAGAAGTGTAAAATCTAAAATGCTTGTTGGACGTATAATTTATGCACGACTTTATCCCCCGATTATCATTTTTATTCAGTTCCAGTTACAGCAAATTGTTATCAAAAATCAATGATTGAAACAATTATTGTCTTTGTCATTATTGGGATTATTATCATTGGGATTTTAGCCAATCCCTTCCTCATTAAAAAGAGAAGAAACCGTCTCAAATGTCGCCCTTTTCCTCCCCTTTGGAATGCCGTTATTGAGAATAATCTTCCTATATATCTCTATCTATCATCAGATGAAAGAAGGCGACTTCAAGGGCATATTCAAGTGTTTTTAACCGAAAAGCAATTTATTGGCTGTAAAGGATTACAGGTAACAGAAGAAATGAAAATAATCATTGCTGCTGTTGCCTGTTTACTTCTACTCAATGAACGAGGAGAATATTTCCCAAAATTGCGTTCAATTCTGGTTTATCCCAGTGCCTATATTGTTAAAGAAACGGCTGCTATTAGCGATTATGTTGTTGAGGAAAGGCGTGTCGCTAGACTAGGGGAATCATGGACAAAAGACCAGTTAATATTGTCTTGGGAACAGGTAAAACAGGACACTCTTAATTGGCAAGATGGACATAATGGGTTCTACCGTTCCCCTTATGATCAAACATCCTTGTGATATATCCAAAACCATTGGTGTACATGGGTTTGATATAGATTAATAAGCGATCGCCTATTTTTGAGCATATTAAAGCCTCAAACCCAACCAGGATAAGGGTTTATGCCATATTTGTTCCAAGAAATCATAAAGGGAGCGGTAGAACCACATAATGTTATTCTACATGAATTTGCCCATCAGTTAGATCAAGAGGATGGTAAAGCTGAAGGTGTGCCGATTTTACAACGCAATTCTGACTATCCGATTTGGGCTAAAGTGATGAGCGAAGCATATCAACAACTTTGTAATGATGTTCTCCAAGGAGTCAATAATGTCATAGATAGTTATGGTGCAACGAATCCCGCAGAATTTTTTGCTGTAGCGACTGAGACTTTCTTTGAAAAACCACACCAATTATTATCTCATCATCCGGCAGTTTATCAGCAGCTACAATGTTACTATGATTTAGATCCTTTGCAGTGGAATTGAGGTAAAGACAAGATCCACGCAAAATTTAGCACGACGTAAAGTTTTGTAAAGTAGTCATGTATTCTATGTCTTCCCAACATTTAAAGATTGCCTAGTTTGTCTCATTATAGACGCTGACATCAACACAAATATATCATTGTATATAGGACTTACGCATTGACAAAAAACATTATCTATGTATTCTAGATCATGCGATCGCTATTAAGATTAGCAAAAATATGCTCACGTACAACTAAAGTAAACAGATTCCTC
>Ga0164295_10000668_pt1 | contig 28637 bp, 20 predicted proteins | sample GEODES006metaG_FD_111798 | JGI IMG/M metagenome (GOLD analysis project Ga0164295, IMG submission 111798) | Oligotrophic lake water microbial communities from Sparkling Lake, Wisconsin, USA - GEODES006 metaG | ecosystem: Environmental > Aquatic > Freshwater > Lake | place: USA: Sparkling Lake... | reverse complement strand
TGAATTTGAGCGAACTGCTGACCAATACCGAACAAATCCTTAGGCCTAAAATGAATGTTCGTGCTAATATAGACATTGACATCAGCTACGAAGAAGCTGCATTTATCAAGGAACAGTTTGTGCCCAAGTACCAACTGAGAGAATTAACTCTAATACCCAAATCAGGGACTGAAGGCGAATTCACTACCGGCGAAGCTGTTAAATTTGAAAGTGTGGATCAAATCGTAGCGCAGGAGATTCAAAACATTGCTAGCGACAGCTTTGATAAAAATCTCCTGCTGGAAATTTACCGTAATTTATGATTGTAATCAAAAACCTAACCTGTAAAAACTTTCAAAGCGTTGGCAATGTAACACAGTGCGTAGACTTCAACAACAGCCAACTAAACCTGGTATTAGGCGAAAATCTTGACCTAGGTGGTTCAGATGCAGGGTCACGCAACGGTGTAGGCAAAACCACTATATTAAACGCACTCAGCTATGTACTGTACGGGTCAGCTATTGCCAATATCAAAAAGGACAACTTGATCAATCGTACCAATACCCGTGGTATGATTGTTACAGTAGACTTCTCAGTAGCCGGGGTTGACTATAGAATTGAACGCGGACGTAAACCCAACTCGCTAAAATTTTACGTCAACAACCAAGAGCAAAGCAGCACCGACGACAACAGTCAAGGTGACTCTAGAGAAACACAAGGGCACATTGAACGCACATTAGGCATGAGTGCCGACATGTTCAAACACATTGTAGCACTGAACACCTACAGTGAACCGTTTTTGAATTTAAAGTCCGGCGAGCAGCGGCAGCTGATTGAGCAGTTGCTAGGCATTACACAGCTCAGTGAGCGGGCAGAACGTCTTAAAGAGTCTATCAAAGTTGTCAAAGACGAGATCACTAGCGAGGAATACCGCCTCAAGGGCATACAAACGGCGAATACCCGCATTCAAGAGCAGATTGACGGTATCGAACGTAGACAAACTGTTTGGCTAAAAAAGCAAGCCGACGATATCGCTACCACTGCCGCAGCCATTGCTGAACTGCAAGCAGTAGACATTGCCGCAGAAATTGCCCAACATGCACTGCTCAAAGACTATAACGAACAGTTTGCTCGCTTTACCGGTCTTAGTAAACAACGTGCTACACTGGAAAGATCTGTCGCACAAGCAGAACGAACACTGGCCAAGTATCAGCGTGAAGTAGAGCAACTTGCCAATCGCACTTGTCCTGCTTGCGAACAAGCACTACATGATCACAAGCACGAGACCATGACTGCTACTGCTGTAACCAATTTTGAAGAGTCTTATGAAGAATTTAATCGAGTCACAGCTGAACTAAATCAAATCCTAGCGGACATCTCAGCTATCAACATGGCTGACACCAAGCCGGTAACATACTACCCAACACTGGAAGCTGCGCTGACGCATCAAAACAATTTGACCACGCTAGAGCAGCAGTTGTTGACTAGGGCTGATGAAGTAGATCCTTATCAAGAGCAGATTGACGAAATGCGTCGAGCCAGCTTGGAAGAGATTGACTACAGCACAATTAATTCACTAAACCGTGTGCGCGACCATCAAGAGTTCCTACACAAACTGCTGACCAGCAAGGACAGTTTTATCCGCAAGCGTATCATTGATCAAAATCTAGCTTATCTCAATGCTAGACTAGACCACTATACTAAAACCATTGGACTACCACACAGTGTGGTTTTTCAAAACGATCTCAGTGTAGAAATTACCGAGCTAGGACGTGAACTAGACTTTCACAATTTGTCACGTGGCGAGATGAACAGACTGATCATCAGTCTCAGCTTGTCGTTTAGGGACGTGTGGGAAAGCCTGTATCAACCAGTCAACTTGCTGTTTATTGACGAACTAATTGACACAGGCATGGATGCTATAGGTGTTGAAAACAGCATGGCCATACTGAAAAAGATCAATCGTGAACGACGCAAAACAATATTTTTGATCAGTCATAGAGACGAGCTAAGTAGTAGAGTGACCAATGTTTTACGTGTTGTAAAAGAAAACGGTTACACCAGTTTCTCTATGAGTGAAGAATGACCAGTCCCCAAAAATCCAAAGGCAGCTCATGGGAGCGAGACGTAGCAACATTTTTAACCGCATTATACAACGAGCGATTCTTGCGTGTGCCCGCTTCTGGGGCATACATTGGTGGGGCCAACGCACGAAGAAAAGAGTATTTAAGCGAAGGACAAATCAGACACTTCAAAGGCGACATTATCCCCGGAGAAAGTTTCCCCCTTCTCAATATCGAATGTAAAAATTACGCTGGACTAGAGTTTCACCAACTTTATTTTGGCAGTTGTCGTCAGCTGGACCTGTGGATAGATCAACTACTGCAGCCAGCTGACGCAACAGATGTGAACTTGTTGTTGATCAAGATCACACGCAGAGGAAAATTTGCCTGTTTTCAGGAAACTCTGTTAAATAAACATGTCACGCTTCCGTCACACTATACCCGATACACATCGGGTAAGAGCGGAGCCTGGTATATTGTAGACTATGATAAATTCTGGCAACTTAATAAAGACTCAATAAAATCACTAAGCAATAAGCAATCTTTGGCACCTTAATAAATCCCCACACTGTCGCAGCGCCTTAGCATGGGGCCAGTTAAACACATGCGGTAATACCTTCTGATGTGAAAGGAACACCTACTTGCCGACAGCAAGTGTTACAGCAACTATCCTTAACAGGACGACGCACGATATGCCCCAGTATAAAACGTGTTTGCTGTGAATATGGATTAATAATTATGGGCTAAAGATTTTGGCACTGTGAAAAAGATACAACCAAACTATCGGGTACGAATGTGGTAACTAAAGGTCGTACAGGTAGTCCGTCATTGTGAACGCTGAGACCCAGCTAGTAGCCAAACCCAGCATGTGATAAAAGGTACAGGATGACCGCCTTTTGAAGCAATTCAGCAGCTGAGTTACTATGATCAAGAACTCATTGAAACAACAAGAGCGTAGATCAGGTTTGTCCGGCGGACGGGCAAACTATGACTGAATCTATTGAAATCGAGCACAAGTGTTACAATAATTAACTTAAGAAACTTTAGTGAGAGTGGAACGACAGACGATATGTGTTTTGATTGAAACTGAGCTGAAGGCGAAGTGAATGAAAAACACATGAGGCTATTGGGCGTTAGCCCAATAATACATGATTAGTACTGTTAAACCTTTAAGGCAAATGACTTACTGCGACTAGTAAATCAGTTGCCCACTTTTCTTACTGGCTTCGGCATTTTCTTTGATAATATTGGATATGATCATGCGTTCGTCATAGCCCAAGTCTAGTACTTGATCATAGGGTATGCCTCCCCGCATATACCAAGCAATACGAATACAATTTTCTTTTAAGGCTTTTACTTCCCGATCCATGTTCTTGAGGTATTCCTCAATTTCTTCGGGCGTTTTTTGCAAAAGCCTTATTCGAAAAAATCTGAGTAATTAAAAACTAATTCGCGTTTGTATTCAAATTCACAGTGATGACATTTTAATGTCATCGGCCCAAATCCGGCTGAATCGGAATAATCGTTGAGTTCTTGTTTAACTCGACGCAAAATACTTGCTTCGGCAGTTCGGTAAAATTCTTTAATTTGCTCAATGTCAGTTACACATTCGCCGTCAGGGGTTGCAATATAACTAGTTGATGATGTTAGTAATTCGCAATTGAATTCTTCTAATTTTTCAACTTGATCGCTTATTATTTGACGCCGCTCTTCGTCTGACAGTTCTGCATCACGCAGTGCTCGTTGAATAGACTGCTCAACAAATCGCATTTGACTGTTTTTGTTCATTTCTCGATAGGACTGCGGCTTTAGTTGAAAAGTCAACTGTTTGAACTCAAACGGCACATAATGAGGACACTTTACTTTGGCTAAAAGATCACGTAAATCAACGTCATAATCTGAATCTTCTTTGCATTCGGGGCAACCAGATTCCAGCGGCATAAACTCACCAGTAGATGCAATTTTAATTGCGATCAATGCAGAATCAATGTCTACACTGGGCATTTCCCAAGCATTTTTAATATTTGGTATGCAGCTTTGAAACAACTCCACCAGTGCACTGCCATTGAGTAATGCATCTGGCGTTTTCAACAGTATCTCGTCTCGTGTGTTCATGGGCAAAACAGGCAATTCGCCTGTGGTATTGGGCTCTAATGAGCCTGCGGGCCACCACTGACCTTGACTAGGCATTTCCCAATATATTCCCGGTTGTCGCACATATTTAAGTAAGGGGTTTTGACTCATAGTATTATAATCCATAAATATTGTATATTTAGGTGATAACAATCCCATGGACAACAATACTCCCGGTGGTAATCCCGTAGACATCATTGCAGAACTTCTTCAGAGCGCTGTAGAAAAAGGGTTACTCAAACCTAAGGAATCTGCTAACGATTTCTCAAATTCAATGAATGAAGCACGAAAGGCATCCGCCGTCCTTGCTGACAGTAATGCCAAAGCTGGGTCAAGCTCTCGACATTTTGCCAATAATCTAGCTGGTAATACAAAAGGCATTAGCAAATTTAGCGACCGAATAGCTGCAGGCGATGCAGCTCTAGCGAAATTACAACAACAAATAGAAGTTGCTGAAGAGGCACTTAAAAAATCAGAAAAATCCGCGGACGACGCAACTTACAAGAGAGAAAAACGAGAACTAGAGGCATTAAAGATAAAAGCTGCCGAACAAGGGGTAGAACACGAAAATCTAAAAAAACAAGGCGGGGCTATAAAGGAAGCAGTAAACAGCTTTAAACGTGCGATAGGGTCTGTGTATGACGGTGCATTGCTCACTGTTAAGTCATTACAAACTACCACAGACGGCATTGACACGTCAATAGTTGCGTTAAAAGCAGGGATTGATGTAGCTGCAGCAGGTGCGACTTTTGTTGGCGATATGGCGGCTGTATTTGCTAAAGGTGCACCTGCAGCAGTTCTAGAGATGTTTGACGGTACTGCGGAGGCAATAGCAGGTGTATTAAAAGACGTAGTTGATGTCCTAGGCACAGAAATTACCAACACTGTAGCGTCATACAGAAAAATATCTACTGCGGGAGCAACTTTTGCTGGTGGAATGGAAGAAATGCGGGACACTGCAAGCAGCGCCAAAATGGGCTTGACAGAGTTTACTAAAATAGTAACAGACAATGCCAAGGAATTTTCAGCAGCTGGGTTAGGTATGACACAAGCTGCTAAAAGGTTTGCAAGTGTTTCAAGGACCATGTCAGAATCTGGATTGAGAGAGCAAATTGGTAATTTAGGCTACAGTTTTGAAGAATTTGGTAGTCTTACCGCTGATGTTATGGCTAGGTTAGGTACTAGCGGGCAACTTAATCTTAGAAGCGATCAAGAGATAGGGCAGCTAACAGTTGAATATGCTAAAAATCTAAGACTGATTTCAAATATTACTGGAGAGGATGCTAAGAAAAAAATGGACGAGGCTCGCAAAGCTTCGCTAAAAGCCGGTATCTACGAAAAAGTAATGCAAAAAAGTGGTGCTGAAGGAGTAGCACAATTTCAAAAGATGATGGGGCTAGTAGCCACTGCTGCACCGCAGTTGCAACAGGGCATAATGGAGTACGTAGCCACTGGCGGCACTGCTGTACGTGATGTAGCAACCAATATAGCAATGCAGCAAATACCTGAAATAAAAGATTTTTTTAACACATTTCTAAATATGGTTGAAAATCCAGCAATGCAGTCGGCTGACACAACCAAAGTGCTGCTGGAAAATCTAGGAAACATTGGTCAAAAACTTCGAGAATCCACTGGCGCAATTGGAGCTATGGGCACCTCTACGATACTTGGTGCAACTGGCCCAGTAGCTGAGTTTGCAACCCTGATCAACGGGCTGCGTGAATCAACTTCAAAATTGCCTACAGATGTAGAAGAATTCCGTCGTCAAGTAGACAAAATGGCAGTAGATCCAGGCAAGTTAACAACAGGTATGTCAAGAGTTACCGAAATAGTACAGGAAACTAAATCGCAGACTGAAGAACTTCTTACAAAAACTTTACCAGGATTTTCCACTGCCCTAGCAGGGGTAGCTGGTGCTATGGATGCTACTACTAAAAAGATATTAAGTTTATTTGAACCTGACAAGTTCACAGGCCCGCCATTGGAAAAAGTAAAACCTAGACCAACAGATCCATTGGGAGCACAAGCATGGGACTCTAAACATGCCAAAGGATGGAACCCTGATGGTACACCAAAAGTTGGTCCGGGTGCAGTGGTACAGGAATCAAACGAGCCCGGAATAATTGAAAAACTGTTAGGACCTGCGACACCAAAAAAAGCTCTTGGCGGTATTACAGATGGAATCAGTATTGCTGGCGAACGAGGCCCAGAGGCAGTTGTGCCATTGCCTGATGGTAAAACTATCCCAGTTGAAATAAGATCTACTCAAGCTGTCTATGGCGACATGGTAAACCCATCCAGCAGATCTGCAAAAGACTCCCCACACGATATGGAAACATTCCTACAAAATCAACTTAAAGCTATGCAAAATTCTGCGTCAATTTTAGAAAACATTCTAACTGTACTGCGCGATTCCTATGACACACAAGATAGAATGTTGGCTAATAGCTACTAAAACAGTAAATATATTATGGCACTAAAAAAACGATTTACCAATTTAAACGAGCAACAGCAGTTGCAATCGATTGCTGCTTCCATGTTGGAGAATCGTGCCACATACAGAAATTATCAAACCACACTGCCTGAAGTTTATATTGGGCATCCCAACCGTAGCGAACGCTACAACCAATATGAACAAATGGACATGGACAGTGAAATTTCTGCTGCCCTAGAAATTATTAGTGACTTTTGTACACAAACCAATATAGAAAACGGCACCGCGTTTGACATACGATTCAAGGATCGTCCTACTGACACAGAAATAAGCATAATCAAAGAACAATTAAAGCATTGGGTTGCACTAAATCAATTTGAACGCCGGCTATTCAAGCTGTTTAGAAATGTGCTCAAGTATGGCGATCAAATTTTTATTCGTGACCCTGAAACATTTGAATTGTACTGGGTTGAAATGAGCAAGGTGGTTAAAGTCATTGTAAACGAAAACAAAGGCAAGGAGCCTGAGCAATACATACTTAGTGAAATTGCTCCTAATTTTCAAAATCTCACAATGACTGCTATCAGTACCAGTGACACATTTGCTAATCATCCGCAAGTGGGTGGGCCTAGCGGTGCATACGTACAGCCGCGGGTGCCCTACAGTGGCGGTAATAGATTCAGTGTAGCCAATAACGAAAATGCTATTGCTGCTGAACATGTAGTGCATCTCAGTTTAACTGAGGGACTAGACGTTAACTGGCCCTTCGGTAACAGCATATTAGAAAAAGTTTTTAAAGTATTCAAGCAAAAAGAACTACTAGAAGATGCTATCCTAATTTATCGTATACAGCGAGCGCCTGAGCGTAGAGTGTTTAAAATTGACGTAGGTGACATGCCTAGTCACATGGCCATGGCCTATGTTGAACGTGTTAAAAATGAAATTCATCAGCGACGTATTCCCACACAAAATGGTGGTGGGGCTACTGTTATGGATGCTACTTATAATCCAATGTCAACGTTAGAAGACTACTTCTTTCCTGTAACAGCAGATGGGCGTGGTAGTAGCGTTGACGTTATGCAAGGCGGCAGTCAGCTAGGTGAAATTGACGATTTAAAATTCTTTACTAACAAACTCAGCCGTGGTCTAGGCATTCCTAGCAGCTACTTGCCCACTGGTAGCGACGACGGTACACAAGCATTTAACGATGGGCGCGTAGGTACTGCACTAATCCAAGAATGGCGCTTTAATCAAACTTGCAAGCGCCTACAAGAATTGGTATGTCATACGCTGGATAAAGAGTTTAAAATGTTCATGCGTTGGCGTGGACTTAACATTGACAATGGTTTGTTTGAACTAAAGTTCAACGAACCACAAAACTTTTCCAAATACCGTCAAGTTGAAATTGACAATGCTCGTATTCAAGGTTTTGCTCAGTTGGAAGCATTGCCATACCTTAGCAAGAGATTTTTGCTACAACGTTATTTGGGACTCAGTGAAGAAGAAATGCTGGACAATGAAAAACTTTGGAAAGAAGAACATGCCGATGATATGCAGTCTGTTGCAAGCGAAGCAGAATCTGTAGGCTTGCGAGCCGCGGGTATTACCCCAGACAATATTGCTACCGACATTGAAAATACAGAGGCAGCAATGGCACCCCCGGCAGCACCTGAAGGCGAGCCAGCGCCAGGTATTGCGCCTACAGCAGCAGCACAATCAGCTCCTGCACCAGCAGCGGCACCATCACCTGTACCAGGAGGAGTGTAAAATATGATTTTACAAGAAGTATTTGAAAAAGAAGACACTGGGTATTACGATCCCGAAGATGACAATAGTCAACTCAAAATGAGTGATCTACGTAAAACTCGTTTAACACTATTGCAATTGAATAAATTGCGTAAAATGGACGACGTTAGAGCCTATGAACAGGCTGAAAAAATTAAATATGTGCAGGCCCAGTATGCACCCAAGGCTGAAGTAGCCCCTGGGGGATTGCCGGGTATGTAATGGGTTTTAGTAGCAGATTTCTCTAAAATTTAGCGGCTAAATAAAAAAACCGCCAAAAAACCGCTGTTAACCAGCGGTTTTTTCTTGTCTTATTTAAATATTATTACACAAAGTCTACTTTACAAAGGATTTATATGAACAAATACGAACAATTGATTGATCTCATTATTAATGAGAGTGAAGATGAAGCTCGCAAATTATTCCATAGTATCGTTGTTGAGAAGTCACGCGAAATCTACGAAAGTCTAATCGACGAAGAAGACTTTGATGAGGGTTTTGGTCATGACAAACACGACGAAGTCACAAGCCTAGTTGACGAAATTGACATGGACGAAGACATGAGTGCTATGCATGAAGAAGAAGAATTTGACATGGATAGCGAAGATATGCCCGTCGATGATGAAATGGGCGATGACGAATTTGACATGGGTGACGACGGTGCAGGCGAAGAGGAACTTGAAGATCGCGTTGTTGATCTCGAAGATGCACTTGACGAGCTCAAGGCCGAATTTGATCGTCTAATGGCCGACGAAGCTGGCGAAGAAGAGCATAGTGATGACGAAATGGGCATGGACAGCGAAGAAGATGAAGAAGAGGAAGAGGAACTTGCTGAAAACTTCACCCGTAACAAGCGTGTTGTTAGAGAGTATGTGACTCCAGTCAAGCACGACTTCCAGTCACAGCGTGGCGAGTCTGGTCAAATGGCTGGTACAGGCGCCCACAGCGAAAAGCAAGGCGGTCGTAACAAGACCAGTGTTGTAGCTAAACCAAACAAAATGGGCGGAACAGCAGTTACATCTAAAGGCGGTAACCAAGACCAAGACGGAGGCAAGCCAGTCAAGGCCAGCAACGAATATACCAAAGGCGAAGGCAATTTGCCCGGTTCTGGTAAGTTTGCTAATGTAGCCGGTAAAGACGCTGGACATAGTGCTTATTCAAACAAAGCCAGTGTTGCTAGCCCCAAGCAAGGTGAGACCAACACCAAGAGCCCACTGGGTCGCAAGTAAGCACACTGGAGCAATAAGGTACAATAATGTTAAAAAACAAAACACTATTGCAAGAATACATTGCTCCCAGTGTAGCTGGCCACATCGTTGAAAGTGTAGACAGCCCTGATGGTAAAGGCCGAGACCTTTACCTCAAGGGCATTTGCATTCAAGGTGGTGTTAAAAATCACAATCAAAGAATTTATCCAGTTGATCAAATCGCCCGTGCTGTAGAAACTATCAAAACCACTGTTAGAGATCACGGTGGAGTATGTGGCGAAGTTGATCATCCGGATGATTTAAAAATTAACCTAGACCGTGTGAGCCATATGATCACAGACATGTGGATGGATGGAGCCAACGGTTATGGTAAAATGAAAATTATTCCTACCCCAATGGGTAACCTAATAAGAACTATGCTAGAAAGTGGTGTGAAATTGGGTGTAAGCTCGCGTGGGTCGGGTAATGTAAATGAGTCTAACGGACACGTTAGCGATTTTGAAATGGTTACTGTAGATATTGTCGCTCAACCAAGTGCTCCAAATGCATACCCCAAAGCCATATACGAGGGATTGCTCAACATGCGATACGGGCATAGAGCACTAGACATGAGTCGAGAATTGCAGAGTGACCCCGCAATACAAAAACACTTGAAAAAAGCTGTGTTGGCTTTGATCAGTGACCTAAAAATTTAACCAGGAGAAAACACAATGTTTGAAGCTATCAAAACGTTGGTTGAAAGCGGAGTATTAAATAGCGATACTCAGCAGGCTCTGCAGGAAGCGTGGGACAACAAACTTGTTGAAGCTCGTGAACAAGTCCGTGCAGAACTTCGCGAAGAATTTGCTAGAAAATATGCTGCTGACAAAAGCGTAATGGTTGAAGCTTTAGACCGTATGGTTACAGAAAATCTTCAACGTGAAATCAGCGAATTCGCTGAAGATCGTGATGCACTTCGTAAGGATCGTGTAGAGCTTGGGCGTAAAATCGCCGAAGCTGCAGAAGCAACCTCCCGCTTTCTAGCTACCCAGCTCAAGCAGGAAATTGTAGAACTACGCGAGGATCGCAAGCGTTATACCAACAATGTAAAAATGTTAGAGTCTTTCGTACAAGATCGTCTATATGAAGAAATCCAAGAATTTTCACAGGACAAACGTGCTCTAGTCGAAGCCAAAGTAAAATTGGTTACCGAAGCTAAGAGTCAACTAAATCGAGTTAAAACTCAATTTGTTGCAAAGAGTGCACGTCTAGTGAAAGAATCTGTTGCCAACCATCTAAGTGCTGAACTAACCCAATTGAAAGAAGACGTACAACTGGCAAGAGAAAACATGTTTGGGCGCAGACTGTTTGAAGCTTTTGCAACTGAGTTTGCTGCAACTCATTTAAATGAGAACAAGGAAATTGCAAAACTTAATCACCAGCTAGCCGAGAGTCGTCAGCAACTAGCCCAGCGCAAGCAGCTAGTTGAAAACGCTCAACGTGATCTAAAGATTATTACTGAACGAACACAACGCCAACAGGTCATGGGCGAATTGCTTGCACCACTGTCAAAAGATCGTGCAGCAGTTATGGTCCAAATGTTGGAATCAGTACAAACACCACGTCTACGTCAGGCTTTTGACAAGTACTTGCCGGCAGTACTAGATGCCAAGACCGAAGTTGCCCAAAAGACTGCTGCTAGCCGAGTTCAACTCAGCGAAGGCACAGAGAAAATCGAAATTACTGGCGATAAACCTGCTAAGCCAGCTCAGGATGTCAACAACATTGTTGAGATCAAGAGACTAGCGGGACTACGTTAACATTAAAGGAGATTACAAATGTCACGTATACTATTAGAAGGTCGCTGGAACGATACCAGGGAGGCCCTCCTAGAAGGACTCCAAGGCACCAAGCGTACCTCAATGTCTGTTATCCTTGAAAACACTCGCAAGAATCTACTTGAGAGTGCAACTGCTGGTAGCTCAAGTGCCGGCAACATCGCTACACTAAACCGTGTGATTCTTCCGATCATCCGTCGTGTTATGCCAACTGTTATCGCTAACGAAATCGTTGGTGTTCAGCCCATGACCGGCCCAGTTGCTCAGATTCACACACTACGTGTTCGTTATGCTGACACAGTAGTAGCTACAACAACTGCAGATGGTGCTACAGCTGGCGACGAGGCACTCAGCCCGTTCCGTATTGCTACAGCTTATTCCGGTAATGCTGCAACTAGCAAAGCTGACAGCACAGCTACACTAGAAGGTGCACCTGGTAAGCGTATCAATGTTCAACTCTTAAAGCAAGTTGTTGAAGCCAAGACACGTAAACTCAGCGCACGTTGGACTTTTGAAGCTGCTCAAGACGCACAGGCCATGCATGGTCTAGACGTTGAGGCAGAGATCATGGCAGCTCTTGCACAAGAGATCACTGTTGAGATCGATCAGGAGATCCTAGGTTCACTACGTAGCCTAGCTATCACTAGTGCTACATATGACCAAGCTGCTGTTAGCGGTACAGCTACATTCGTTGGTGACGAGCATGCTGCCCTAGCTGTTCTAATCAACCGTGTTGCTAACCAGATCGCTCAGCGCACACGTCGTGGTGCTGGTAACTGGGCCGTTGTTAGCCCAACAGCACTAACAATCCTACAGAGCGCAACAACTTCTGCTTTTGCTCGCACAACAGAAGGCACATTTGAAGCTCCAACAAACACCAAGTTCGTTGGTACACTCAACAGTGCAATGCGTATCTATGTTGACTCATATGCCGATGACAGCACTGCTGTTCTAGTTGGCTACAAGGGGTCAAGCGAAAGCGACGCTGCTGCGTTCTATTGCCCATATATCCCTCTAATGAGCTCTGGTGTTGTTCTTGATCCAGCAACATTCGAGCCAGTGGTCGGCTTTATGACTCGTTACGGATACATAGAATTGTCCAACACTGCTAGCTCACTCGGCAATGCCGGTGACTATCTAGGTGAAGTTGCTATTAATAGCAGCAACCTATCATTTAGTTAATTCGTTAACTAATTCAAAAAACCCGCTTCGGCGGGTTTTTTGTTGACTTAACGGCTAAATACTTATGTTCACATGAACTTATGCTGTAATCCCGCAGTGTAGAGCCTAGAACGCTACCATTATAAGGAAAAACAAAATGGGTCGCCCAATTGAACAACAGTACTTTCAAACAGGTTCTACTACGAACTCTTCTACACTAATAGTGTATTCAAATTTGTCATCTGGTTCTTATTCCAGTGTAATTCTTTCGCAACGTGGGTCTAATAAGTTTAAAGTTCGACAGCAAGTGTCGAGCACTACTGGAGTGGTGTATTTGTCTACTACCAATGCCCCAGCTGTTAACCGAGCTTATTTAAAGGCCACAGACATCTCTGGTGCTACATATTATGTTAAAGAAATCAAAGCACGTCGAGTCACTTTAGTGCAATGGACAGCTTCCTCTGGTGGTGGTGCAAGTCCACCTTTCACAGGATGGCAATTCATTAATGGACAATCAGCGCCGTGGACTACTGCAAAAACTCCACCTGCTGGCTATGTTTCGTTAGAAACACCTTAATAAAAAAGGGCACCAGGTGCCCTTTTTTCATGATATTAAACTGGTTCGCCGTGCGGACTATCTTTATAGAGTATCCGCACTTTTTCATGGCCTACTTGAACTGCTGGGTCAACCCAAATGTCTATACCTAGTTTTTTTATTCTATTACAAAAGCTGCCGTCCTCAGCTTCAAACCATAATACATCGCCCTCATCGTGTGCAGTGGGGAAAAACCAAGGGTATTCTAACTGCTCAAATACACCACGTTGAACTACCATAAAACCCATTCCGCATTCAGGTGTTATAAATCTACCGGCGTCCACGTCGATGTCGTCTCGAGTAAGCCATCGACGCTTGTCTCGCTTGGTCTCGTCATATGCACTTACAGCAAAATGTTCGTTATCGTTAAACAAAGCCAGTCCAGTAACAACTTTATGGTCTGGATTAGTTAGCATTTGTTCTAGATCTTCAGGTTGCCAAACTTGATCACTGTCAATCCATACCAGCCAATCATATTCAATCTCGCCATTAAATGGTTTAAGACTTTTAGGGCTGGTTCGACTGCCACCTAGTATTTGATTTCTTGCATGATAAATGATTGGTATGTAAACAATACTGACTGCATAGTCAATGTCATTATCGTGACACCATTGTAGAGTTCGTGTCCAGCTAGCTAAAAAGGATCTACTAAAAGTATTTCCTGGCAAACAAAATACCAGTTTCATGCGTTTTGGGGGTGTAGGGTAGTTCATGTGAATATTTAATTATTTTGTTTTGATGGCAAATAATTTTTTCCCAAAGATAAATAATATTATGTTTATAGCATATTTTGCATAATAGGATATAATAAAATGGGCCGGTCAATTGAAAAAAGATATATTGGTGCCGCCGGTGCTAATAAAATTAAATGTCGTGTAAAGATTGGCACTGGTACCACTGGTGCTGGTAATTATGCTGAAGCTGACGGTGGCATTGTTCGTCAACGTGGCACCAAGCGTTTTCGTGTAGGTATTACTTATACCTTTACAGGTGAGATCGCTGCTGGCGGTACACTAACTGTCACTGTTGCACCAACTGCTTTACCGACTAATTTTCCATCTGCTCCTATTGCTGTAGGCACAATTATTACTGGGGTTTCTGGTTCATCAACATTTCAAACAACTGTTACGGCACTAGGGACAGGCACTGGTGGAGCGGGCACTTACACAGTAGCTAATTCTAGTCTCACAGTCTCTGCTGGCACAATAATTCGAGCACTGGATGTTGCTCGCAGCGTTGTATGCACATTGGTTACCAAAGCTGATGGTAGTCTCGGCGCAAACGAAATGAGCATTGCTGTTTTAACTGATGCTGGAGTAACAGTTGGTGCTAGCAAATTATACAGCAGAGTTGCTGTTGCTGGTGGGGTTAAAACACCGTGGACATTTGCTTTTTCTACAACAGACGGTAAGGTAGAGGTTGAAACTGGCCCTGACGCACTTGTTATACCTTAAAGATTTTCTGTAAAACTACTCCCAAAGAGTGGTAGCTTTGTGTGTGGAGAGTGCTAGGCTATCTAGCACTCTTCTTTTTACCATTGGTAAATAATTCAAACTCAGGGAAAACAATGTTAAGCACTAAGAGATTTGACGGCAGTTTAACTATTACTACATCAGGTAATACTTCAATTATAACGCTGCATTCGCCGGTAGTGGTGATTGAGGGGGATTTGGATGTACGGGGCACTGCTATTACCGGCAGCACAGTTAATCTACAAACTACAAATACTGTTATTCAGGACAATGTTATTACCTTAAACGGCGGCGCTACTGGTGTGCCACTTAATTCTTTGACATCGGGCATTGAGATTAATCGTGGATCGCGTCCTATGGTGAGTATTCGTTGGAGTGAAAGTTTAGCACGTTGGGAGTTCACAGATGATGGCAGTAATTGGTACGCAATGCTGAAAGGCCCGGCCTTGTCGCGTGTAGTGGATGATTTAAACCCACAGCTGGGCGGTCATCTTGACACTAATGGGCACGGCATTAGATTTACTAAGCTAACCAATGCCCAAATTCCTTTGGGATTCCCTGACTCAAATGCAGCATACGGTGCCGAGCCCGGTTCTGGTGGAACCGGGATTAGATTCACTACCTACAGTACCAAATTGGGTGTTTATGTACAGGATGAGTTTGTTTCTCGTAAAAAAAGCATTGTTCATTCGTTAATTTTTGGATAATCTACATGACAATTTTAAGTTCACAATTGGCCGTAGCAAATGTGCCAGTCGCAATATATACCAGTGTAAATTCAACTTGTAATACAGCAGTGTATTTTTGCAATAAGTCTAGTGCAACTGTTACAATAGACGTATATGTAGGGCCCAATATTGCTGTGGCCCCTGCAACTCCAGCTCCGCCCCCAGCTGGTCAAATTTATAAACAATTAAGCATAAACGCTACCGACACTTACATTATGTCTACTGAACGACTCATGTTTGATAATAATGACAAAATTTGGGTCTCCTGCTCAGCAGCTAATGCTTTGACAATTACAGTTAGCTATATTGAGGTTTAATTAGTGGGCGTTTCTCTAAAAAATCCAACTGTTGGTGGGGCAAACTCAGTTATGCCTATTGGGCCAACTGTTGATCGAGAAGCGAATCCTGCAATAGGTTCATTTAGATTCAATACGGATGCTAGATCTGGTGCTGGGGCGATTGAGGTTTTTGATGGGGCTAAATGGGAGTTTATTTCAGTTGCAGGACTAGCGGCTGTAATAAAAGATTCTTTTGCTGGCAATTCATTTACTACAGATTTTATTATGAGTCGAACGGTGCTTAGTGTGTACGATATAGTAGTGTTTATCGGCAACGTGCATCAAAACCCTGAGATATCCTATTCTGTTTCTGGCACCACTATAAGTTTTTCTAGTCCTCCGCCCATGCGAAATACCGTGGTGGTATTGCACGGCCTAAACAACACAACGGTTTAAATTATGGCAATAGGTCGTATATCGGGGGGAATGTTATTATCAAACCTTGAGAGAGACGGGGTTGATTTATCAATTGATAATAATTTACTGTATTTTGATTCGACAAATCGTCGAGTTGGTATACGAACTTTTTTACCGCCAATATTCTTTAATGCTAGCATAAGTGGCAACACGCTATCTGTAACTGTACCGCCAATAGGTGGCAGTATTGTAATTGGCATGATTATTGGGGCTACTGACGAAGATGAAGATCTTACCGGGCTCAATGTCACTAAGGCAAAAATTATAGCTGGTAGTGGGAACTTGTGGACTCTTAATAAAACCTTCACTAGTCCAGTTACTGGGCGCTTTACTGGTCAAGTGGCTCCTACTACAGACGTAGTTGTTAGTGGCACGGTCAGAATAAACGATCGAACCAACACTTTATCGTGTGACACAGGCGCGTTGGTGGTAGATGGTGGTGTTGGAATTGAAAAAGATTTGAATGTCTGTGGCGACATATTCATGGGCGGAAGCCGTGTTGTTACAGAAAAAGATTTTTACGCCTCAAGAAAACTTTATTCCTTTGAAGTTCCTACTCTAGCTACCGGCCAAGTTTTTTACCATACTGCTGCGTTGGGTTTTACTAATTTAATATACAGCTTGTCGGTAGTAGCTCCAGTTAAAGTGGAAGTATTTGGGACACAAGCTGGGCAATTGTCACTGACCCCACCTAAGCCCTATGACCAAAATCCCTACACATTTATTGCTACTAGTCGCAGAACTTACGATGATGGCACTATTTATTTTAGTGACGGCACAAGTATGCAAACAAGGCAGTATAGTATTTTAGCTAATCTTGAAGAACCGGTGAACAAAAATATCTATTTTAAAATAACCGGTGTTAACGACATTCACGGTGGATGGTCGGCTAGTGACCTTACATTTGCAGCAACATTTATTGGATCAATAATTGGCACTACCCTTATTATTACTGGGACTGTTACGGGTAGACCGTTGGCTCCGGGCATGACTATAACTGGCCCTGGGGGAATAATACCTAATACCAAAATACTCAGTGGCAGCGGAGTGTCTTGGGTAGTAGATCAAACCTATGCAACCTCAGTAGCTGGCAATATGACTGGTACTATTTTAAAAAATATTTTGACTTTATATTATGTAGATTCAGCTGGAGATGGTGGAGCAAATGACGTAAGTACTGTGTCTGCTCTGCCGGTTGGCTACAATGGACAAATGGTTTATTTGACTACTACTAACACAATGTATGTGTTTTTTAATAATTTATGGCGTGCAATTTAGTTATTGGTGGTAAATAAAATACAAGTAAAATTTCAGATTAAGGATTTTTAAATGGCAACTTCTACTACTACACCGGCACCCGGTAACCACACTAAAGTATTACTTATTCGAGGACAGGATTCAATCTCTGCTTCAGGAGCAGCTACCGGTGGATTTGTTAATGTCGCTAGTCTCATGCACGAAGTTGTGCAAAAAATGGTCGATAACGGATTTAAGGTAGTTTTCGCATCGGTAGACAATAAAGATTTGGGAACTACTTCTTGGGGTACGCTAACATCTGCTGCTGGCGTGCTAACATGGGCAGCACCTACTCTTCCACCTAAGGTAGGTGCACCGACTACTGGCACCGCAGTTAAAATCTCTGGTGGCCCCACAGCCAGTATTACATTAGAAGCTGGGCCAAAGGTAGATGCGTTAAATCCTGCATCAGCAGTTGCTATTGCAGGTGTTAGTCCTGCTTCATACTACCCTAAAGAACCGTGGCGCGTTAAATTTGAACTATTAAGCACCGAGTGTGTAGCAGCATATGTAGCAACACCTTTGCAGTTACCGGGATACTATGGTTCAGGATCCACATTAGTTGGTGAAGCTTGGGGATTACCTGGATCAAATAGTAGGCTTGTTGATGCTAATGGCGTTCCTTTAGACGCAGCTGGTGCAATTGGTGCACAACAGATAATCAGCACCTACCAGCAGGTAACCGAAGTAGCAGTGGATACTGGGAATACAGGCACCGGATATGCAGTAGGAGACTATTTGTACGAGGATGCATATACAGGCAAAGCTACAGCCCCGTCAGCTACTGGTAATAGTGGTTTGTATGTTACTGTAGGAACCGGAACTGCGGCGATCCCGTTACCTATACGGTATCCTGCAATTTTTAGAGTTGACAGTATTACTCCTCCTACCGGTACTACCACTACTACTACTGCACCTGGCGTAATTAAAGGCGAAATAAAATCACTGAGCATAGTTGTTCCGGGCAAATACGAACCTACGGTGTTTGTTGACGGTACTACTACCCTTAAGAATTATACTGGTACTGGTACTGGTGGTACAGTTAAGGCAACTCTCAAGCTCGCAACAAAATGTTCAGCAGTAGATGAACTTGATCCTTACCAAGGGTTTTACAATCGCGGCGGGCGTGTAGGAGCTAACGGTGCTAGCTATCCACTAACTTATGAGTTAGCTGTCAGCAACAGTGGCTTCTTTTTGGGAATTTACGAATCAAGTTGGGCAACACAGGTTGGCGGTACTACTACTGGTACTGGTACTACTACTGTGCCAGGACGATTTAATTGGATGGTGTGTCAAAGGCCTGTTGATAGAAATACAGGTGTTATTTTAGATAAGGTTGATAGTTTAACTAGCAAGCATCCAGTCTTTTGTGTCAATGGTGTTGCTGGTCGATATTACACCTTTGTTGTTCGAGAAAAAGATATTGCTCACCCAACAGCAGGTCCAGAGGATCATACTAAAATTGCATATTATAACAACAGCGGCGGAACTTCGGGAACACTGGTTAGTGGGTATGTTGGAACAATGGGCTATAATAATTATGTTTATCGAGTTCCGGCAGTGTTAAACAGTGAGGATAATCATTTGCTGTTTAATCCAGAAAATCAAATCAGTTTGACTGAAGATAAAAAATATTTGGTATCGTTTCCACATAATTTGGCAACACCTAGATTTAGATATACCGAGGAACTTGATTTGATTGGGCTTACTAGCTCGGACGTGTTGATGTCTGGACAAGTTATTACAATTAACACCTATAGTGAATCACAAGATCGTGAATACTTGGCTTTACCACCAAGTGGAAAATATAATACTGGTTTAAGAATTTGTGTAGCAAAAACTACCGCGTTTGGAACCCCTTGATACTTGATAATATTTTAGGAATATAAAAATGGCAGCTTATAATGTAAGAAAAACAGGTTTCCCAACTCTTGGTGAGCTAGCAATTGATTTGATAAACTCTTTGGTTGTAGGTCCAGGCGTTCTAACGAGTTCTACTACTCCGCCCCCGGGTGGCGGTTATCCTGGTGCTAAGGGATTTAGATTAATTTACCCTAACAAATTGCCCACCAAAGCGGACAATTTAGACACTATTACTGGGTACTTCAAAACAGATACTACACATGTGGCTACTAGTACAGGAGCTGTAGTATCGGTTGCACGCTATATTCTTGAATGCACTACTGATGTTGACGCTCTTACAACTACTACTCAAGCAAGTCCTGCTACGTTTACTTTTAATAATACTACATTGAATGCTGGATGGAGAATTTGTATTGAGTTTCCGATAAAAGACGCTGCTGCAACTACTGCTCTTGCAGCGCCGGCAGTTACTACTACAACTGCAGCACCGGGATCACCGCCATCTTCTCTTTATTTGGGTCCTCTTACAGTATTTAAAGATTTTATGGCAGTATATGTTGGGACTAGTGTTCAGTTGCGTAACGACGGCACAGTGGTCGCGGTGCCAAATATTCCATCTACTGTAGGTGGAACTATAACCTTTGTAGAACCAGCTGGTATGGTTGGAGCCACTTACCGTCCTACTCCTCCATACGCGGCTACGGCTGCCGATGCTCTTGTAGTTCCACAAACATCTAGTGGAGTTCCAGGGCAAGCCGGTGCTAGTAATGCTACACCCAGTGCAGGATCGTGGGAAGTGGGGTTTTACAATCGCATAGGTGTTACACGCGACAGCGGTTATGCAGTACCCTTGTCATATGAGTTGACCATGACCAAACGTGGTGTATTTTTTGGCATTTGGGATTTGTATAGCGAGACTAGCGGGACTAAATTTAATTGGGTACTGGTACAACGCAGCGTTGACCGAGCAAGCGGTGCAATCCGCGGGCGAGTAAAAACCAAGGAAGCTGGATTAGGTGACATTTATACTAATGCTGTGGAAACATTTCTTTCTACTACAGCTAATTCGGTTTGCCCAGTTTGGTGTGTAAATTCAGTTAGCAACAAGTATTATAAATTTAATCCTAGAGAGAACGATGTTGGTGGTCCGTCACCTCGAACTAGTGCCACAGAAAATAGTGAAGATAGTACATCAATTATTAATCCATTTGACCAACAAAGTTTGACTGATAATTCTAAATATGTTATTACATTTTTAAGTAATTTGAATACAAATCGCTTTAAATATCCAGATGAGTTGGATATGCTGGGTACAGTTAGTGCAGACGTCATTGGTTCTGGGACCGAAGCCACAGTCAATGTCTATAACGAACCAATTGACCGCGTATACCGCGCACTGCCACCAAATTCGCCCTACGGTACTGGAATGCGAGCTGTTAGTTTTGTAAGATGGGCGAAGACCATTGCATTAAGTGCTGCTAGTACCTCTGGTACCACAGCAACTCTGACATTTTCCCCAGCTCAGTCTGTAGCACCATTTGCGGTTGGCAGCTCGATTACTGTTGAGGGATTTGGGGCTGATGGGCTACCGTTCAATGGTATTTTTACTATACTAAGTTGTTCAACTACAATCGTTACCTACACTTTTGCAACTACTACACCTGCAACTGCACCTACTCCAGCAACGTTTGGCACTGTAACTGGCGAGATTGCGGCTGGGCCAATTACCGAAACTCCGCCAGTATAAAAAGATGGTCCATGACATGGACCATCTTTGGTTTTAAGGGCATACCATGCATTTTGATTCCGTTAGCGAGTGCCTTCCAGCAACTGCAATAACGGTAACAGCAACCAATAGCTCATCAGTATCTAAACAGGTTTATCTACCAAGTCTTGGTAATTTTGTTTCGGTTACTGTTGGAGGCACTGGTATAAGTACCGCCAACTTTACCGTCCCGGTTGGGCAGACAGTCACTATTACAGTGATGTCTTCGGTAACTGCAGTAACTTCTGTTTTTTATCAATATGCTGTATCGGACGCAGGTGCTAGTGGAGCTCGTTATGGTGGATACTTTGCTGTAACCACTGCTAGTCCGCCTAGAACCATGCAGGTTTTACCATCTGAAAAAAATAAAAAATGGTACAATTACGATGCTGCTGAACATAATTTTGTTTACTATAAACAAGGTGTAGCTAGTCCGTTAAGTACAGGAACAGGCAGTATTCCCATAGTACTGCCTATTCATGTGGTACTTGATCCAACCAATCAATCAACATACATATACAGCGCAACCAATGGTGCCGTGCTCAATACCTATAAAAATTCTGGATATAGGCCTTTTACATACAAGAAATACGTACCTAATAAATTTTATAATTTTCTTGACTTAGTCTCAAGTGTGGTTGCAACTGGTCCTGCTGTAAAAACTAACTTGTCGCCAGCCGCAACCCCAGGCTCGACATCAGTGAGGTTTAACGGACTTACCTCTTATTTAGAAGTAGTGAGTAAGACTGTACCTCTTGCGACTGACGATTATACTATCGAGTGTTGGATTTATCCTAAGGCTTTTCCAAGTAACGATTTGGCCATAGGCGTGCCAAATACTGCAAGCATGTTTAACTCAGTGTCCATGATACTGGACAGTGTCATATACCAATTTGGTATTGGAAAAACTAAAGTTTTTCTATTACACAATAATATAACAGTTGCAGCTGGCGTTCACGGCCTGACAATAAACACTTGGGCCCACTTAGCAGCAGTGAGAAAAAATGCGGCTGTAATGCTGTTTGTTAACGGGCAAGAAGTATTTTCTGGTTATTATACTCCCACTGCTGGTGGAACTCTTAGTAGTATGGTGTTGGGCAGTTATCAAAAAACAACGGGATTTTTCAACGGCAATATTGCTAATTTATTAATAGCACAGTCTGCACTATATACTCCTAGCTATACTGTGCCGGGAGGAGCGTATTCTAGTGCGGCAGGGACTATCTTTTTGTTAGGGGTGGACCCTGCTGGTACTACTACCTCTAGTTTTATAGAAGCAGTAACTGGTCAGACGTTTACAGATGTAAGGATGACCTACATTACTGTTAGCGCGTATAAACCACCTGTCGGGACGGTAGCAATACAGCCATATTCTCCTCCAATTGTCTCAGGTTCAAGTGTACAGTTTAAGGGACAAGGGGCGCTGACACTTGCTGGATTAACCGGTCCAGCCTCTATCGGGACAGGAGACTTTACTATTGAGGCTTGGATATATCCAACATCCTTAATATCTCTTGGTTCGTTCATGGGCAGTTGGTACGATTCGTATTGGAATCAACCAAACGGGTTAATTTTTAGATTAAAAAAATTCAATACTGATTACTCGCTCGAATTTAATCACTGGGATCGATTACCGAGCGGGGGAACTGTTCTAGCTCTTGGTTTAAAATATGTCATTCCTGGATTTGCTTTCAATCAATGGTATCATGTTGCTGTAGTACGGAATGGTGCTTGGAGTTCATCGAGCGACAATGTGTTTATGTATATAAATGGGGCATTGGTTACTCAAAGCAAGTCTAAAGGTGGTATTCAAAATAATAATTTCAAGGAGACAACTTATTATATAGGGGATCATAATCCTACTCAAGTTAGTTATCCATATTGGGGGCCAACCCCGTTTAATGGGAATATCACCGGTGTTAGAATTGTAAAAGGGGTAGTTTACACAGGGCCGTTTATTGTGCCTGCTGCACCATTTACGGCCACAACTACTGCAAATACAGTATTTTTATTAGACGTACAAGGTCCTACTGTGTTGGTTGATCTTGTACCAAATTCTAAAGTTCAACAACTTGACAACAACATAACTGTAAGCGGTACTGTTAAATTCTCTACACAATCTATCAGATTCAGCAAGTCTGGGGCCATTGTTGTGTATTATACAGGAACATCTTTAAAAAACGCACTAAATTCCGCAGACACTGTAGCAATTGAGTGGTGGATGTATTTGTTTCCAGGATACGCATCGCCAAATACAGTGTTTGTGATTGGTGATGTTGCCCCACCGTATTTTGTTTTTTCTATTAATGGTACAATCTACGAAATAAAAAGTGCAAATAGCACTGGGACTGTTAAAACATCAAGAGCTAAAACTAATGCTGTGTCTGGGGTGTGGATTCATTGTGCAATAGTTAGACGCGGGACACAGTTTCGTTTTTATCTAAACGGTAATTTGGAAACAGTTGACAATTATAATATTACATTTACTAGCGACCTTGATTCATTTTACATTGGCGGTAATATTGTCAATAATTCTTTTGACGGCATTATTGACAGTTTTATTGTTAGAACTGGAGTCCCTGCTAACGAAATATCCAGCACATTTACAACAAATACCAGCTTAGTATTGCCCCCTAGTGCAAAGTTAGCGTACAATTTTGCAACAAGTACTCTGATAGCAGTACCGCCTACTGCACCTAAGGACAACAGTGTATTTTTACTGTTATCCAATGGTGCTAGCGTTATTTTAACCAAAATTGAAATCAATTTGGTTCCTACTTCTAGTGGGGCAGTGCCAGCACCGAGCCCGGCCAAAAAAAAATCAAATTGGATCGTGTCTGGGGGGCTCTCATTTGACGAGGATGTCCCGTTTATTGGAACATTCATAACTGCTGCATTAGTTAAAAAAACCCAATCACTGGCTCCAGGTGCTGCATGTGTTGATTTTTACAACGGTCTAGTGTTTATTGGTGGAATTACTGGAATTTACACTTACGACGCTGTTACGCTTAATTTGATTCCTTCTGGTACTATCACACTACCGTTCAGTGTAATCAGTATTAAAGCATATGAGGATGGATTTATTCTAACGTCGGCTGATCATAAAATCTATCATGTATCACCGTATGGTGTAGCAACATTACTTTATTCTTCTACAGTTTTAGGGTTGCCAGACTCAACTGACACTATGGTATATGTGCCCGAGCCTGAGCAGAGCCGATTAGTTGTGGTTGATTTGTCAAATCCTATTGCATCAGCAATTACTTTTATAAATCTAGATAATCAATTTGCTCCGTCATTTGTTTCAATTGATATTGACGAAAATCGAATTTTTGTTTGTGGGCACGACAGCGACTTAGTTTACCAGTCTTCGTTGTCGGGCAGCCCGGCATTTACATCGGTATTGTTTGACAATAAGGTAGCTTGGGTTTCGGCCTGTAGTGGTTCATTAATAGCCAGTCATTATCTAATAGAACAAACCATTACTGATGTACTTACATTGGCACGCCCGGCATTGATTTATCAAGACACTCGAACAGGTCCAGTGGGTGCATTAATTGGCACAAGGCCTCATCGGGTTAAAATGATAGGACGACACACTGGGTTGCCGGTAACAGTTCCTGGCTATGCAAATTCAACAACTCGGCCCATTGCAAGCAGCGGTGTGAGTTGGATTACAAATTTTCAAAATTCTAAAATCTATGCATGGAATAATGGAGTTCGTGATGACTTGACCGCAGACCATAACAATAACGTGTCTACAACATATCAATCATTGGACACTGCGCCTATATCGGTTAGAATTCCCTATGTTATGGGGGATCGAGCAGCTCATTATGAAATCAATGTAATTTCACAGACTGCAACGTACCCTAAAAATATTTTCCTACCGAAAACAGTTGATATTAGTGCATTCTCTAATGATTCAAATACCGTGTTGCTGATGCATTTTGATGATCCTGTGGGGTATACATTGTTCACCGATGATTCGTCTAGCCCTGCTAAAGTTTATTTAGGTACCAGTAATGCTAAGATTAGTGCTGCACAATCTAAATTTCAAGGACGTAGTGTAAATTTTGGCTCAACGGCTGAATTCATTACTATCCCAGCAACAACTGATTTTGGATTTGGCATTGGTGATTTTACTGTTGAAATGTGGGTTCGAGTGCCTGCCACTGCTCCATCACTGTTTGTTCCGGCAACTGCTGGTACGGGCAGATGGTCACTCTATATTAACAGTAGCAATGCTGTAGTATGGGATACTGCGACAGGTGGTATTACGAATTCTACTAAAAATTCAATAATAGTCAGTAACGTTTGGACTCATATTGCTGTCGTCAGAACTGCTGGAATTACTGTAATTTTTGTGAATGGGCAAAATGAGGCAGGGCAAAATGATACCACAGATTACACACCGGCAGGGTTAGTTGCATATAATCTTGGTAAATTCTTTGGTTATGTTGATGAACTGCGTGTAAGTAAAGTTGCTCGATATTCTGGTAATTTTGTTCCAGGCACCCCGGGACTTTTAGTTAGTACTCCAATTCAAAAAATATCTGCTGCCAACAAAACAGCGCAATTTGACGAAGTAATAACCAAATTTGGAACTTTTACTGCCATACCTGCACTGGAATATGGCACTCTTTACGTAAATGGATTATTATATAGTGGAACTATACCAATAAAGGACACTGACACAATCACGGTTAAGGTTATATTTGATACCTATTTGCATTCTGCAATTGCACCAATTTTAACCATTGGGTCAAAACAATTTGCGTTACCGGTCAATAATGTAATTCAAGGATTAACAGAATATGCTATAGAGATTAATGATTTAGCAACATCCATTGCTATAAACTTTGTTGGTACTCCAATAAAATCTGGCACTGTTACTACTGGGCATATACCGGTAACAATAGCTGACACTGGAGAGTATTATGTGCCTAATTATTTAACTAATTATGTAACCGCTATAAATCAAAACGGTACTGCTTTGACTCCAGGCACATATGTGAACTTAAATTCAGGCGATATTATAACTGCGAACAATTGGGTAACCAGCCACAGAGTAAACGACACAGTAGATATATTTTTAATTGGTCCTAAAAATTATCAGATAACTTCTGAAACAATTAAAACATTTAAACCAAAATATATGGATTTTGGTAATTTAACTACTATAAACAGTTTGAGTAATAATCCATTGGTAGGATATGGGTTTAACCCGTTAACGGGTTACGGTCCTACCCCATTGGGAGATGGCTATAATACCGTGGGCGGTATTACCGATCCATTTACAAGATTTGAATACAAAAGTAATCCAGTTACTGTAACCGGGCTACCTCCAGACCCAGTTACTGGATTACCAGTTGAAATTGAACTAACTACAGATCAGGCTCTATTGAACCCACCAGGTGGTCCAGGAGCTGGACTACCGGCTACGATTAGTTTAGCGACACATCGGTTAATTGACGGTGCGTATTTAATAAAAACCGATGGGGTGACCGGCGTAGTTACAATAGGTGGTCTAGTAACAAAAGTAGTTAACGGCGATAAGATTCAAATTGTTAAAGCAGTTTTAGATTATTTTGAAACGGGTATTAATCTACAAGTGTCTTTCATTGACAGCAATACAGGATTGCCGGACGTAGTTGATGCTGGGCGATGGAACATTATACCTATAAACATAACTAACTCTATTAAAGATAAGACACAAATTGGAAACAGATCAACAGATGGCTTTGTTAATTTTACTGATACCGTCCACGACGTTAATCAACTAATTGAGTGGGAATCTAATCTTAGTGATTACAATCATTACGCTGACTTACCATATGGATGGGGCAGTTTAACATCTACGGAATCGCAGTTTGCTCAGTTACCATATGACTGGGCTAGTTTAACATCTACGGAATCGCAGTTTGCAATACTGCCATATGACTGGGCCAGTCTAACATCTACGGAATCGCAGTTTGCAACACCGCCATATGACTGGGCTAGTTTAACATCTACGGAATCGCAGTTTGCCCAGTCGCCATATGACTGGGGCAGTTTAACATCTACTGAGGCTCATTACGGCGAACCTCTATATGGGTGGGGGGCAGGAATCAATAATTTTGTGGTTAGTGATATTATTAGTTTACCTTGGAAAGAATTTCCTGAAAGTAACATACAAACAAAATTTATTGGAGCTAAACTGTTTAGGAATAATGGGTTAGAATTAACGTTTATTTCTAATTTTGTCCCAAGTTATGTTTATGGGTCTGCTGATCCCAATGACTTTACGTTTATTCCAGGTTATGTTTATGGGTTTGCTGATCCTAATGACTCTACGTTTACCCCAAGTTATGTTTATGGGTTTGCTGATCCTAATGACTCTACGTTTACCCCAAGTTATGTTTATGGGTTTGCTGATCCTAATACCGCTATGTTTGATCCGAGCTCAACGAGTATTGCGGATATTATCTCTGGCGTTATCCCGAGTCATGTTTATGGGTTCAATGACGTAAGTAAATCTACATTCTTGCCAAGTTACGTTTATGGGTTCAATGACGTAAGTAAATCTACATTCTTGCCAAGTTACGTTTATGGGTTCAATGACGTAAGTAAATCTAAATTCCTATCAAGCCGTACCTATGGACTATTCGATATGTGGAAATCCACATTCTTGCCAAGCCGTACCTATGGACTATTCGATATGTGGAAATCCACATTCTTGCCAAGCCGTACCTATGGATTATTTGATATGTGGAAATCCACATTCTTGCCAAGCCGTACCTATGGACTACCCAATATGTGGAAACCCACATTCTTGCCAAGCCGTACCTATGGACTACCTAACATGTGGAAATCCACATTCTTGCCAAGTCGGGTGTATGGACTACCTAACATGTGGAAATCCACATTCTTGCCAAGTCGGGTGTATGGACTACCTAACATGTGGAAATCCACATTCTTGCCAAGCCGTACCTATGGACTACCTAACATGTGGAAATCCACATTCTTGCCAAGTCGGGTGTATGGACTACCCAATATGTGGAAATCCACATTCTTGCCAAGTCGGGTGTATGGACTACCCAATATGTGGAAATCCACATTCTTGCCAAGTCGGGTGTATGGACTACCCAATATGTGGAAATCCACATTCTTGCCAACACACACATATGGGTTTGGCGATAGCTATCCTAAATTGTTACCGACACATACCTATGGACTACCCAATATGTGGAAATCCACATTCTTGCCAACACACACTTATGGGCTCGACATCAGTACGGCTAAATTCTTGCCAACACACACTTATGGGTTTGTCATCAGTGCGGCTAAATTCTTGCCAACACACATTTATGGATTCTTTAATAATTCTGCAGGAATTTTCAAAGGTGGTTCTAACGACCCAATTAATTATTATAATCCAGAAAAGTTCTTAAAAAATATTATTTTAATTTCTCCCGCATACGATAAAAATTATGTCAATGTTGGGTTAGTTATAGCTCCTGACTATGTCAAACAACTGTTTAATGATGTAGATATAACTCCCACATACGATAAAAATTTCATCAATTACGGACTAGTTATAG
>Ga0164295_10000667_pt1 | contig 28674 bp, 22 predicted proteins | sample GEODES006metaG_FD_111798 | JGI IMG/M metagenome (GOLD analysis project Ga0164295, IMG submission 111798) | Oligotrophic lake water microbial communities from Sparkling Lake, Wisconsin, USA - GEODES006 metaG | ecosystem: Environmental > Aquatic > Freshwater > Lake | place: USA: Sparkling Lake... | reverse complement strand
GGGGTGGCTTGAGCGGCAGGCGGGGGTGGCTTGAGCGGCAGGCGGGGGGGTCGAGGGCGATTCCGGGCCTACAATGCCCTAGGGATGCGGCCGAAGCGAAACTAGAATCGCCTGCTTGGCTCGTTCCCCGCAGACCCGCTTGGCGGGCTCCCCCACCGCGAACCCCTCCCCTGCCCCATGCTGCGCTACTGGACCGCCGGCGAATCGCACGGCCCCGCCCTCCTCGCCCTCGTTGACGGTTTCCCGGCGGGACTGGCCGTCGACCTCCCGGCGATCGACGCCGAACTCGTGCGCCGACAGGGGGGCTATGGTCGCGGGGGACGGCAGCGGATCGAGACCGACAGCGTCTGCTTCCTCTCCGGGCTATGGCGGGGCACGACGCTCGGCAGCCCGTTGGCGATGGAGATCGTCAATCGCGACGCCAAGCTCGAACGGCTCGACGACGTCGATCGTCCGCGGCCGGGGCATGCCGACCTGCCCGGCGCCGTCAAACATCTCGGCAGCGTCCGTGCGGTGCTCGAACGGGCTAGCGCCCGAGAGACGGCGGCCCGCGTGGCGGCCGGAGCCCTCGCCCGCCAACTCCTTGCCACGTTTGGGATCGAGGTCGGCGGCTGGGTGACCTCGCTTGGCGGCATCGAGCTGGGGGCCCGTGAGGGGACGCTTCCCGAGCTGCGGGCGCTGCGGGATTCCAGCGACATCTACTCGCTCCACCCCGAGCGTGACGAGGAGGTGACGGGACTCATCGACCGGGTCGGCAAGGAGGGGGACACCCTCGGGGGAGTGGTCGAAGTTCGTGTCGACGGCCTGCCGATCGGCCTGGGCACCCATGCCCAGTGGGATCGCAAGCTTGACGGGCGACTTGCCCAGGCCGTGATGGCCGTGCAAGCGATCAAGGGGGTCGAGATCGGGCTCGGCTTCGAGGCCGCCAAGCGGCGTGGCTCGAAGGTCCACGACCCGATTCACTACGATGCCGCCCGGCGCGATCAAACCGACCTCGGCTTCACCCGCCCGACGAACAACGCTGGCGGCTTGGAAGCGGGGATGACCAACGGACAGCCGCTGGTGATCCGGGCCGCGATGAAGCCGATCAGCACGCTCCGAAAGCCGCTCGAGAGCGTCAATCTCCGCACGAAGCAGGCCGAGGAAGCGGCCTACGAGCGGAGCGACGTCTGTGCGGTGAGTGCCGCTTCTGTGATCGTCGAGCATGTCGTCGCCTTCGAGATGGCGGCGGCGTTGGTCGACAAGTTCGGCGGCGACAGCGTCGAGGAGATGCTCGCGCGGTTCAAGCTTTACCACGACCTGGCCCGCGCCCGATGACGATGTCGGAAAGCCACCGGGGGAAGGATCTCCCGGGAATCCGCGAGGGACAAGGATGTTCGTCGCCCAGCAAGCTGCCCGCAGCCGTGTCGTTCGCACGACGTTCGTCGTCGCCTGCCTGATCCCCTGCGCGCTGATCGTCGCTTGGGCCGGCTGGCGACGCACCGTCTGGCACCGTGACAGGCTCGTGCGGGAATGGGCCGGGGCTGTGGGGATGCCGCTGTCGGTCGATTCAATCGAGCATGTCCGTCCCGGTTCGCTCAGGCTGCATGGCGTGAGCGTGGACGATGATCGGGGGGGCCGGCTAGTCGAGATTCCGCGGATCGACGTCGAATCGTCGGGGACCGAAGTCCGCATCCGCCTTCCCGAGCTCACCTGCTCCCCCGCCGCGATCGCCGCGATCGTGCATCTCGGCCAGGGATGGCTCGACGAGCCAGTCCGTTTCGACCGCAATATCGTCATCGATGTCGCTCGGATCGGATTCGTCGACGGCGTCGGCACCGCAACGGACGCTGCCAACCACGCCTCTGTCCGCGTCGAGTGTGTCGGCAACGAGAGCGGTCGGGCGATCCGGCTCCGGACCGAACCTGAGTCGGAGGAAGGATTTGTCGTCCAATCCCTTGCCGGCACCGATGGCCCGGGGCGCCGGATGGCGGTGCGGGGCATGGTCGCCAAGCCGGTGCCGATCGCCGCCGTCGCTGCCGCCCTGGGGTGGTCGGCTGGCGGTCAGGCGGCCGGGCCGGCGGCACACCTCACCGGGGCGATCGATGCTGAATGGTCGGAGCATGGCTGGGACGGTGCCTTCAGCGCGACGCTGACGGAAGTCGATCTCGCCGCTGTCACCGCGACGCTCCCCTGGTATGCCAGAGGACGGGCACGCGTCGTCATCGATGAATGCCGGATGACGGCCGGGCGAATGACGTCGATCCGGGCAGGAGTGGAGGTCGGTGCGGGGGGGCTCGAGCAAGCAGGGCTCGAGGCCCTCGTGACGACACTCGGCTGCCGCCCAGGCCCCGGCTGGAGGCCGGCGACACGGCGCGGGGAGGTTGGCTTCGTGGGGGGGGCTGCCAGCCTCGAGATCGACCGCCGTGGCCTGCGGATCAAAAACCCGGCTTCTCCGGGGATCCTGTTCGGTGACGGCGGTGTGCTGCTCGAGCCCCCTGTGGCGGGCGTGAGTCTCGATCGGGTCGCACGAGCGCTCTCCCCGGCGACCACGCTTGCGGTGCCAGCCACCCCGATGAGCGGGTGGCTCCTCTCGGTCTTCCCGTTTCCTCAGGCCGACGAATCGCGAACTGGGAGGGAAATGCCGGTGGAACCGGGCCGGTCGACGTCCCGTGATCTCCCTACCCCCCCCTCTGGGCCGGTGGGAGCAGGCGGGCCAGCATCGCGACGGTGATGATGGAGGGCCCATCGCCCCACTCATGCGGAGGGGAAAGGGGGGAAATTGACGATTTCTTGACGTTGATTCGACTCCAGACTGACCCGCCGATGCTGGCAAGCCGGGGGAAATGCATCACAGTAGGGAGCAGTCGTGTGACGGAGACTTTTGTTGACGGCTCTCCGCCGCTTCGCGGCGATGTTCCCACCACCCTACGAGGCCCGGCCCGACATGACGTCGAAGACCAGCCAGTTTCCCAAAGACTCCCGCCATGCCATGAATCCCAAGCAAGGCAAGCACGGCTCAACGGCCACGGCTCCCGCAAAGTCGCATCCTGCAGACGCCTCCAGCGGCCAGCCGATCGATGTCGATGCCGCCGAGTTTGCCCTCGGACGATCGGCGATCGGCGGACCGGAAAGCGAACTTCACGGCCACGCCACGATGAGCGATTCCCAGGAATTGTCCGCAGCATCCGACACGCTCCACAGCCAGGCCGCTCAGCACTGGACCGACCTCGACTGGCCGGTCGTGATCTGGATCGGCGTGATCCATGCCGCGGCTTTGGTGGCCCCCTTCTACTTCACCTGGTCGGGGCTGGCGATCTGCGTGGCGCTGAGTTGGGCGACCGGCAGCCTCGGCGTCTGCCTCGGCTACCACCGTCTCCTCACGCACGGCAGTTTCTCGACCACCCGGGCGGTGAAGATGTTTTACGCCTGGATGGGGGGCATCTCCGGCGAGGGTTCGGCGCTCCATTGGGTGGCGAATCACCGCAAGCACCATGCCTTCAGCGATCTCGACGGGGATCCGCACACCCCGTACGAAGGTGGGATGTGGAGCCACATCCTGTGGATGTTCCCGCGGCGCGATCCCGCCGAACTGGACGCCCATTGCCGTCGCTGGGCCCCCGATCTCTACAAGGATCCGGGGATCCTCTTTCTCCATAAGACGTTCCTCCTTTGGCACTTCATCATTGGATCGGCCCTCCTTTTCGCCGGGGCGTCGCTCTACGACTGGCGGACCGGTGTCTCGTGGCTGCTTTGGGGCCTGGCGGTGCGGATGGTGTACGTGTTCCACGTCACCTGGTTTGTCAACTCCGCGACCCACATCTGGGGCTACCGCAACTACGAGACGACCGACAACTCCAGGAATCTCTGGTGGGTCGGTTTGCTCGCCTTCGGCGAGGGGTGGCACAACAACCACCACGCTTTCCAGCGGATGGCCAAGCATGGCCATAAGTGGTGGGAGGTCGATACGACCTACTGGATGATCCTCGCCATGGAGAAGCTCGGACTGGCCTGGAACGTCGTCAAGACGCCCCGTGGAGGGCGAACGGCGGTCTCCTGATGGCCCCCTCGTGGCCCCTCGTGGCGCTCTGATGGCGCCCTGATGGCGCCAGGGCGCACCCCCCGGCCAGCCTGGCGGCCGGGGGCTTTGGGCTGCTGTTGCAAATCGTCCCCCTGCCGATACACTTTTTGGTTCGATACGAGCCAGGGGGCGTCGCGGTGAAAGCCGCGGTCAGTTTGGTTTCCGTGGCATGCGTGCCGGTGGTACATGGAGAGGGATGCAGCGTGCATCCTCGGAGTGCCGCGCACGGCTTGCCCGTCACGTTTCAGGTCGCCTGCAAGAGGGCGGTTTTTGGCTGATGTCGCTCACGAAAGATCGAAAAACGGAACTCATCGATACGTATCGGCGAGGGAATGCCGACACCGGCTCGGCCGAGATCCAGATTGCCCTGCTCTCGGGCCGGATCTCGCATCTCACCGACCACTTCAAGAAGCACACGAAGGACTTCGCAAGCCGTCGTGGGTTGCTGCAGATGGTGAGCCGTCGTCGCCGTCTGCTCGATTATCTGAAGCGCGTTGAACCGCAGCGGTATCTCGACATCATTCAGCGGCTCGAGATCCGCAAGTAGTCGTCCGCACGTCAAGGTTGGGCCTGGTCGCCATGCGCCCTGGGCAACCCTCCTTCGCTTCCTCTGCGAACAGGTTGCTGGGGCCGGCCTCCGGCCCGTGAGGGGATCGGGGACTCGTTCTCCTGACGGGGCGTTGCGGCGTCCCTTGATCGCGAGGACGGTCCCGTGGAAGGTTTCAGGGGAAGGGGTTCTGGTCCGTTGGGGATTCGCATCGCGGGGGACGTTGTCGCCCCGATCTCGGATCCCGGTCCAAGCGATGCTTCCGGCGGTTCGTTGCTGCCGGAAGTGTGCCACCGGGATGTGCTCCCCGTTTGCGGGTGGGGGCAGTCAGGTCGGTCGGCACGGGCGGTGGTGAGGTCCTGGAGGTCCGGCACGTGGCCGGACCTCGGACGTGTTGCCGCCTTGGTTCGGTAACGGGGGTGGGAGCTTTCGCTCCGTTGCCCCTCGTGACGGCTGCGTGCACAGGGCACGTGGCCGGGCGGGAAGGGAAGAAAGAAGAGTTTTCATGAAAACAGTTGTTGAACGCAAATTCGGGGATCACACCCTCAGCATCGAGACAGGGCAGTTGGCGAAGCAGGCGGCCGGTGCCGTCCTCGTGCGCTTTGGCGAGACGGCGGTCCTAGTCGCCGCCGCGACTGGCGCCCCGCGCGCCGGCATCGATTTCTTTCCGCTCACTTGCGATTACCGGGAGCGTGCCGCCGCAGCGGGTAAGTTCCCCGGGGGCTTCCTCAAGCGTGAGGGACGGCCGACGATGAAGGAGACGCTCACTAGCCGTCTCATGGACCGTCCGATCCGCCCGCTGTTTCCCGATGGTTTCTTCGACGAGGTCCAGATCCAGGCTTCGGTGCTCTCCAGCGACAAGCAAAACGACGGCGATGTCCTGGCGATGAACGGGGCCTCGGCGGCGCTGTGCATCTCGCAACTCCCCTTCCGCGGACCGCTCGGGAGTGTTCGGCTGGCGCAGGTTGACGGGGTTTTCATCCCGTTCCCGACGCAGGATCAGCTCGAGGAGAGCGATCTCGACCTGATTGTGTCGGGCAGCGAGACCGCTGTCCTCATGATCGAGGGCTTCGCCCGCGAAATGCCCGAGGCCCGCATGTTCGAGGCGATCAACGAGTGCCACCGCATCATCCGCGAACTGTGCGCGATGCAGCATGAGCTCGTCCGTCTGGCCGGCAAGCCGAAGAAGGAGTATGTCCTCGCCGACTACACCAACCTCCGCGAGCGGCTCACCCGCGACTACCTCCACGATCTCAAGGCCGCCAAGGCGACCACCGGCAAGGCCGAGCGTGGCCAGGCCGTCAAGGCCCTCAAGGAGAAGGCGAAGGCGGCGATTGTTCCGCTCGAGCCGGCCGGAGCTGCCAAGCCGGGTGACGCCGGCGGCGTCAGCGAAGCCGATTTCTCCCACGTCTGGCACGGGCTCGAAGAGCGTGCCGTCCGGGATCTGATCTACGAAGGAAAGCGTCCCGACGGCCGTGACTACACGACCCTCCGTGCCATTGCCTGCGAGGTCGATCTGCTCCCGCGTGTCCACGGCTCGGCGCTCTTTCAGCGTGGCGAGACCCAGGCACTCGTGACGATCACCCTCGGCACCGGCAAGGACGAGCAACGCGTCGATGGCCTCCTCGACGAGTATTCCAAGAAGTTCATGCTCGACTACTACTTCCCGTCGTTTTCCGTCGGTGAGGTCCGCCCGATCCGCGGCCCCGGCCGGCGTGAGATCGGCCACGGAGCCCTTGCCGAGCGGAGCGTCAAGCCGGTGCTCCCCGCTCCCGATGTCTTCCCCTACACGATCCGCGTGATCTCCGACATCCTCGAGTCGAACGGCTCGAGCTCGATGGCCTCGGTGTGCGGTGCGACGCTCGGCCTGATGGCCGCCGGCGTGCCGATCACGAGCCCCGTTGCCGGGATCTCTGTCGGTCTCGTGAAGCAGTCGGAGCACGAGTGGAAGCTCCTCACCGACATCATCGGTGACGAGGATCACTACGGCGACATGGACTTCAAGATCGCCGGGACACCCACCGGGATCACGGGCATCCAGCTCGACCTCAAGATCGACGGCATCTCGCCGGCGATCATCGAGGCGACACTGAAGCAGTCGCGCGAGGCCAGGCTCGAGATCCTCCGCTCGATGCTCTCGGCGATCCGTCGCCCGCGTCAGGAGATCTCACCGTGGGCCCCGCGGCTCCTGCGGACGCAGATCAACCCCGAGAAGATCGGCCTCCTCATCGGACCGGGCGGAAAGACGATCCGTGCCATCCAGGAGTCAACTGGCGCAAGCATCGAGGTGGAGGACGACGGCACGGTGACGGTGGCCAGCCACGACGCCGAGGGGGCGATGGCAGCCATGGCCAAGATCGAGGCGCTCACCGCTTCGATCCAGGTCGGCCGGATCTACGAGGGACGTGTGACGAGCATCAAGGACTTCGGCGCGTTTGTCGAACTCGTCCCCGGCAAGGATGGTTTGTGCCACATCAGTGAGCTGTCGGACGACTACGTCTCCAGCGTCGGCGACGTTTGCCGCGTGGGCGACGTCATGCGGGTCAAGGTGATCGCTGTCGACGATCAGGATCGCGTCAAGCTGAGCCGCAAGGTGGCGATGCGTGAACTGGCCGATGGCGCTAATGGCGGGACCGCCGGCAACGCCGGCTCCTGAGCCTTCGCGCGACCAAGCGTGATCTCCCGGGCGCCGCTGCCAATCGTGGCGGCGCCCGGGGTCCGCGCGGGAGGGGAAGCATGTCTTCGGCAGCCGAAACGGTGCATCCCCGCGCGGAAACGTATGCCGAGTTTGCGGCGCTGGTGGGGGCCCTCGCCCACGAGATCCGCAATCCGCTCTCCACGATCCGGCTCAACATGGAGCTGCTCGCGGAGGACTTCGAGAACACCGATCCGCAATCGCCGACGAAGCATCGCGACCGGCGTGCCAAGGCGAAGATCGAACTTGTCCGTGAGGAATGCGACCGCCTCCAGAAGCTCCTCGGCGACTTCCTCGACTTCGCCCGGCAGGAATCGCTGACGCTCGAGCCGGGGAGCCTGAACGTCGAAATCGATCAGCTTCTCGACTTCTTCGCGCCGCGCGGCCGCGAGGCGAATGTGGAGCTCGTTCGCTATCTCGATCCAGAGTTGCCGATGGTTCGCCTCGACCGCGAGACCTTCCGCTCGGCGCTCCTCAATCTCCTCATTAATGCCGTGCAGGCGATGGATGCCGGCGGGCAACTTGTCGTCCGCACCCGTCCTTCCGGGCTGGGGGTGGCGGTCGAGCTGATCGACAATGGCCAGGGAATGACCGAGGAGACCCTCGCCAAGGTATTCCGCGCTTTCTACACGACGAAACAGGGAGGGAGCGGCCTCGGCTTGCCGACCTCCCGGAAGATCGTCGAGGCCCATGGAGGCACGATCGACATCGAGAGCGCGCCGGGGCGGGGCACAAAAGTGACGATCTGGCTGCCGGCCCCCCCCAGGCTCCCCACCGCCGCGGCCAGGACGCCCCAACGAGTCCAGTGACGACGCAGCCGCCACTCCTTTCCGGCCGGGCATTTCCGCGGTCGGTTTTTACAAATTGTGAGCGGCGGCAAGGAACTGGACGGGGCAGCCCCACCCTTCGTACTCTCTTACCATGACCGGACCCCGTGAATCCCCGCCGTCGCCCGCACCGGTCCTCCCCGACGCAGGGACACAAAAACTCGTGCGCGTGCTCGTTGTCGACAACGACATCGTGCATGCGCGGACGATGGGGGAAGGGCTCAGTCGCCTCGGCTACCAGTGCTCGATCGTCGGTAGCGGGACCGAGGGGGCGAAGAAGATCGAGCAGGAATCGTTCGACGTCGTCGTCACCGACCTGATGATGAACGACATCGGCGGCCTCGAGATCCTCTCTCGGGCCAAGCAGGCCTCCCCCGAAACCGAGGTGATCGTCGTCACGGGCCACGGCACCGTTCCCTCGGCGGTCGCGGCGATGCAGCAGGGAGCGTTCACCTACCTTCAGAAGCCGCTCGATCTCTCCCACCTCCGCACGGCGGTCGACCGGGCGAGCGAGGGGGTGAGGCTGAAACGGCAAAACCTCGAGCTCCACCAGCGCCTCGACGAGAAGTTCGGATTCGAGGGGGTCGTCGGGTCGAGTCCGCAGATGCTCGCGCTCATCGAGCGGCTCAAGCGGATTGCCCCCACCGACGCCACGCTCCTCATCCAGGGGGAGACCGGCACCGGCAAGGAGCTCGTCGCCCAGGCCGTCCATCAAAACAGCCCGCGTAAAAACAAAACCTTCGTCGCCCTCAACTGCGCCGCGCTGAGTGAGAACATCCTCGAGAGCGAGCTGTTCGGGCATGTCCGCGGTGCGTTCACCGATGCGTCGAGCGATCGGGTGGGGAAGTTCGAGTACGCCAACGGCGGGACGCTGTTCCTCGACGAGGTCGGCGACATGCCGATGGCAACGCAGATCAAGCTCCTGCGGGTGCTCGAGTCGGGCGAGATCACCCGGGTGGGCTCCAACACCCCCGTGCGGGTCAACGTCCGGATCCTCTCCGCCACCAATCGCAACCTCGAAGACGCGATCGCGGCCGGGGCCTTCCGGAGCGATCTCTACCACCGCCTCAAGGTCGTGACGATCGCCATCCCGTCGCTCCGAGAAAGGTCGGCCGATCTGCCCCTCCTCATCGAGCACTTCATCCGGCTGTTCTCGAAGCGGCACGCGAAGTCGATCAAGGGGATGTCGCTGCCGGCGCGGATGAAGCTCGCCGCGTTCGCCTGGCCCGGGAACGTCCGGCAACTGCGGAACGTCATCGAGAGCATGGTCGTCGTCGACTGCGACGAGACCCTCGACGTCGATGACCTGCCGGTCGAGCTCGAACCGGCCGGGGCACCGGGCACGGCGGCGGTGGAAGAAGCCGGGGTGGCCGGGCTTCCTGGCCTCGCCGGGCTGGTCGGGCGGCCCCTGGAGGAGATCGAGCGGTTGTTCATCGCCGAGACCCTCAAGCTCACCGGTGGCAACCGCGAGCAGGCCGCCGAGATGCTCGGCATCGGCGAGCGAACGCTCTACCGCAAGATCAAGGAGTTCCAGCTGTCGTGACCCGCTCCGTGGCGGCGTCGCCACGGTGGTCCGATCGCCTGCCATGGGACGCATCCACACTCTGCCGATGTCGGTCGTCAACCGGATCGCCGCCGGTGAGGTGGTCGAACGTCCGGCGAGCGTCGTCAAGGAACTCCTCGAGAACGCGCTCGACGCCGGTCCGTCACGGATCGCCGTCACGCTCGAGCAGGGAGGCGTGGGCCTCGTACGGGTCGTGGACGACGGCGCCGGGATCGATGCCGAGGATCTTCCCCTGGCGGTCGCTCCGCACGCCACGAGCAAGCTCCGCGTCGCCGACGACCTCGAACGGATCGGAACGCTCGGTTTCCGTGGCGAGGCCCTCGCTTCGATCTCCGAGGTAGCGCGGGTGGTGATCCGCTCGCGCACGCCGACGGGGGAGCATGGCGCCCGACTCGAGGTCGACAGCGGAGTGATGGGGGACGTCGCACCGGAGGGGTGTCCGGTCGGCACGACCGTCGAGGTCCACCAACTGTTCTCGAAAGTGCCTGCCCGACGGGCCTTCCTCCGCGCGCCGTCGACGGAATGGTCTCACGCCTCCGAGGCCTTCGTGCGCACCGCTCTGGCCCACCCGGCCGTGGCGATGACGCTCGATCACAACGGCCGCCGCGTGCACGATCTCCCCGTGGCCGACCGGTGGCGGACGCGGATCGGCGATCTGTTCGGCACGCAACTGGCCGAGCGCCTCATCGAGGTCGAAGCCTCCGACGAGGAGATCTCAGTGCACGGGTTGGTCGGTCGTCCCGAGGACGACATGGCCGGCACGCGACTCCAGCATCTTTTCGTGTCTGGCCGACCGTTCCGCGACCGTTCGATCCTCCACGCGGTGCAGGAGGGCTACCGGGGCGTGCTCCTCACCGGCCGGCAGCCGATCGCCTTTCTCCGCTTCGAGATCCCCCCCGATCTTGTCGATGTCAACGTCCACCCGGCGAAGATGGAGGTGCGGTTTCGCGATCCGTCGCGGCTCTACCGTCTCGTCCTCTCGGCCCTGCGGACGAAGTTCCTCACCCTTGACCTCCGCGCACCCCTCACGCCGCCGGGGGAACCGGGCCGGAATGTCTCTGCCGCGGCGGCGGCCTGGCCTCCGCTCGGCGAGCCACGGCAGGGCACGGGGACTTCGGACGAGCGCTTGAGGGCCCCGTCACCGGAGCCCTGGTTCACAGCCCCTCTCCCCCCCTGGAAGCCGCAGACACCGCTCGCGCCCCCTTCTCAGACCATGCCGGCGACCCTCCCCGGCTGGGAAGAGGAGAGCGACGACAGGAAAGCCGTGGTGGCCGATCGCGTGGAACGGGCCGTGCAGATGCACGACCGCTACCTCGTCGTCGAGAGCCGTGAGGGGATCGAAGTCATCGACCAGCACGCCCTCCACGAGAGGGTCCTCTACGAGCGCTTCAAGGGGGCGATCGCCGCCGGGAGTCTCGAGGTGCAGCCGCTCCTCATTCCCGAACGGCTCGACCTCGCTCCTGCCGACCTCGAGGTCGTGACGGAGCATGCGGAGGCGCTCGCCTCGGCCGGCCTCCGCGTCGAGCCGTTTGGTGGATCAACCGTCATCGTCACGGCCAAACCGGTGCTCGCCGGCGGGACGTCGGCAGCCGAGATGCTCCGCGAGGTGGTCGACCGCCTCGCCGCGCTCCCCCCTGCCGCATCTCCGAACCCCAGCGGCGCGTCGTCGATGCTCGTCGACGAGGTGCTCCACGGGCTGGCCTGCAAGGCGGCCATCAAGGCGGGCGATCCCCTTTCGCAACCCGAGATCGATGCCCTCGTCCGCGACCGGCACCTCGTCACCGATGCCCATCACTGCCCGCATGGGCGTCCGACCTCCCTGACCCTCTCCCGACACGAGCTCGACCGGCAGTTCCGGCGGACATGAGCCCGCTCCACTGGCCCCGCACCCCCTTGGAGCCCCACAACGGGGCACACCCACCATGATCTGCGTCGGGATCGCCCGCGGCCGTCACCGGCACATGATCGCGGAGCACAAGTTCCTCGCCGACAATGGCATCGGCCTGGTGGAGCTGCGGCTCGACTTCATTCAGGGCAAAGTTCAGGTCAAGCGGCTGTTCCGCTCGCGACCCTGCCCCGCGATTGCCACCTGCCGGAGGGCCGCCGACGGCGGTCACTGGGCCGGCACCGAGGAGGAACGGCAACTCGTCCTCCGCACCGCGATCGTCGAGGGAACGGAGTACGTCGATCTCGAGGACGACATCGCCTCCCAGATCCGCCGTTACGGCCCCACAAAGCGGATCGTCAGCCACCACGATTTCCACAAAACGCCCGCCGACCTCGCTCTCCTCCACAAGCGTCTGGCCGATCTCGACGCCGACATCGTCAAGATCGCCACGATGTCCAATCATCCCAGCGACAACCTGCGGATGCTCGAGATGGTGCAGGCGGCGACGGTGCCGACGATCGGGATCTGCATGGGCGACATCGGGATGCCGACCAGGGTGCTCACCGGCCGCTTTGGCGCGCCGTTCACCTACGCGACGTTTCACGAAGACCGCCTCCTCGCTCCCGGGCAGATCGGCTGGCGGCAGATGCGCGACGTCTACCGCTACGACCAGATCGGCGCGGCGACGAAGATCTACGGCGTCGTGGCCGACCCGGTCGGGCATTCACTCTCGCCGGTCGTCCACAACGCGGCGCTGGCCGCCGCCGGCATCGACGCGGTTTACCTCCCGTTCCGCGTGCCCGCGGAGCAACTCGATGAGTTTGTCTGGGAGGCGGGGCGCTGGCCCCTGTCGGGCCTGAGCGTGACGATCCCTCACAAGGAAGCGATCCTCCGCCATGTCACCACGAAGGACGACCTCGTGACGGCGATCGGGGCGACCAACACCCTCACCTTCACCGCCGACGGTGTCACGGCCCACAACACCGATGCCACGGCCGCTGTCGAAAGCCTCGAATCGGCGCTCGAAAAGCAAGGGGGCGAGGGGCTCGTCGATGTCACGGCCGTGAAAAGCGCGCTGGTCCTCGGGGCTGGAGGGGCGGCGCGGGCGGTCGCCTTCGGACTGCGGAAGCGCGGGATCGAGGTCACGGTCTGCTCGCGGACGGTAGAGAGGGCCAAGCGGATCGCGGCGGAGGTTGGCTGCAAGGCCGTCGATTGGACGGGCCGCTACAAGGTCCCCTACGACTGCATCGTCAACGCCACGCCGGTGGGGATGCATCCACTGGTCAACGAAACGCCGTTCGAGAAGGAACACCTCCGCCCCTACATGGTCGTCTTCGACACGGTCTACAATCCGGAGAACACGCTCCTTGTGAAGGAGGCCCGCGCGGCCGGCTGCCGGATCGTGACGGGCGTCGACATGTTCGTCCGCCAGGCGGCGATCCAGTTCCGAGTGTGGCACGGCGTCGATCCGTCGGAGACGGTGATGCGCGAGGCCCTCAAGCGCGCGACGGCCTCGGCAAAACTCCCCGGCTGAGCGGAGGCGACAGTCCCATGCCCAGAGTCACTCTCATCGGCTACCGCGGCACGGGCAAGTCGACCGTGGCCGCAGCCCTGGCGCAGAGGCTCGGCTGTCCGTGGTGGGATGCCGATATCGAGCTCGAACGGGTCGTCGGCATGTCGATCGCCTCTTTTGTTCGCGAACACGGGGAGGCGACGTTTCGCGATCAGGAGTCAGTCGTGCTCGGCGAGCTCCTCGCGAAGCCCGACGGGGTGCTCGCCACCGGAGGAGGGGTGATCCTCCGCCCCGGCAACCGGGAGCGCCTCCGGGAGCAGGGTGGCTGTGTGGTCTGGCTCACCGCCCCAGGGCCGATCCTCCGTCGCCGGCTCGCCGTCGATCCGACGACGGCCTCGCGGCGGCCCGGGCTCACCGGCGCCGATCCGCTGGCTGAGATCGACGCGGCATTGGCCGCCCGTGAGCCGCTCTACCGCGAATGTCACGGGTTGATGATCGACACGTCGCAAGCATCACCGGAGGAGGTGATCGAAGCGATCCTCCGCGGGCTCGAGAAGCCGGATGGCAGGGCGCGAGCGCGTTCTTCAGAGGTGCCCGACTGATGCCCCTCCCCGACCCCGGCCTGCTCGGAGGCGGTGTTTTGGCCGCCTTGATCGGTGGTCTGCTCGGATGGGCGCAGACGTCGATCACGGGGCGCTGGTTGGTGGCGTGTGCGCAGGGGCTCGAGGAAGGGGCGTCGAGGCCGTCCTCCCCCGCAACGCCGGCCGAGGCGGTCGATCGCTCGTCCTCGATCCGATTGGCTACGCTCGCCGTCGTCGTCGGCCTGTGGTGGTGGGAGGTGCGCTGCTTCGGGCAACTTCCCTGCGATGCCGCCGGGCTCCCGCTCGAGGTTCCCTTTGCCGCGATGGCCGGCCGCTGGTTGGCCCACGCGCTTCTCTTCTGGCTGCTAGCGGCCGCCACCTGGATCGACTTCCGCTACCGGGTGATTCCCGACTGGATCACCATTCCGGGCTTCCTCGCCGGGCTGTTCCTCGCGTGGCTGCTGCCCGAGACGCTCCTCCCTGTGGCGGCCGAGGTGGCCCGCCCGTTCGCGACGCCGCTGCTCGAGCCCGACGTCCTCGGGTGGGCCGGGCCGCTCGTTCATGGTCTGGCTGGTCGAGGTGCGGGGGGAGGGGCGACGCCGATCATGCTCGTCGTGGCCCTCGCCTTGTTCACGGTCTGGTGGATCGTCGGCACGGGGCCCGACTTCAGCGGGGTGGCGGACGGTGTGCCTGAGGGGGATGGGCCCACCGCGGTTGATGCTCCCCTGCCCCCGGCGTCATGGTGGCCACGACTGGCCCTGTTGGCCGTCGGGTGGCTGGCGGTGGCCGGCGCCTGGGCGATCGGCGGGCTTCGCTTCGAGGCGCTCTTTACGGCGCTTGTCGGTGCGGTGGTGACCGGAGGGATCGTGTGGGGAACGCGGGCCGGGGCAAGCCTGGCGCTCGGCCGCGAGGCGATGGGGCTCGGCGACGTGACGCTCATGGCGATGGTGGGCGCGTGGCTCGGCTGGCAGGCGAGCTTGCTTGCCTGCTTCCTCGGTGTGCTCTTCGGACTTGTTCATGCCGTTGTCCAGATCGTCCGCCACCGCGAGAGTGAGCTCCCCTTCGGCCCGGGCTTGTGCATGGGGACCGCGACGGTCGTGATCGGCTGGCGGCCGCTGTGGCAGGCAGCGGCCGCGACGTTTGCTGAGACCGGCCAACTCGTCGGGATGATCGTCGCCGTGGTCGTGGGGACGGCGCTGTCGCTGTGGGTCTGGGCGTCGCTGGGGCCAGTGGCCCGACGGGTGGCCTTGGCGGCGATGGTTGTGTTGGGGGTGATGCTTGTCGGCTATCTCCTGGTGCTTCAGGGCTGAATGACGCAAGCGCAGCCTGGGAGCCTTGCGACAGCGGATGCCGTGAGGAAACGTGAGGAAACGGGGCAAACGGCGGCTTTCCCAGGGGTGCGTTCGGGCTTGTTCCCCCTCTGATCGCTCCCTACCATCCCCCCTCCACCGGCGTCCCCCACCCACCACCGGCCCCGCGGGGGACCGGGGCTCGGAACAGGCACCATGGCGGCCCAGTACCTCCGCATCGTTGCCTGTCTCCTCGTCGCTCCGGCGGCGATCGGCTGCACGCAAAACCCCTTCCGTGCCACTGCCGGCATGATGCCGGTGAGCTTCGCGCCGCAGGCCCCAACGGTGCCCCTCGCGCCGGCTACCGTGTCGCCGCTGCCGTCGTATGCCAACGCCGATCCGAAGGCGCTCGAGACGCAGCTGACCCGGAGCCGTCAGGAGACGCAGCTGGTGCAGGAGGAGCTGTCGGCGCTCCGCGAGCAACTCGCCTCGACCTCGTCGCAGCTGGCTCAGGCCCGGGCCGTGGCCCGCCCGGCCGGGCCTCCGGGGACGTTTGAATCACCCGGGGAACCTGGGGCCCAGCCGCTTGCCCCCGCGATCGATCCGGCCTCGATGCGCGAGGGTATGAATCATCTGGCGATCCCTGGCGTCACGTCCCGGCTCGATGGTTCGGTCGTGCGGATCGAGATCCCGGCCGACAAGCTCTTCGAGCCGGGGACGGCCTCGCTGCTCCCCTCAGGCGCCGCCCTCCTCTCGCAGACGGCGACGGAGGTCTCGGGCGTTTTCAAAGGGCAATTCATCGGCATCGAGGGGCACACCGACACCGAGCCGCTCCAGAACGCGACCTGGGGCTCGCCGCATCAACTGAGCGTGGCCCGCGCCAGCGCCGTCTTCGACTTTCTCTGTGGCCGGACGACGCTCAAGGCGGGGCAGTTGTTTGTCGTCGCCCATGGGCCCAACCACCCGGTTGTTTCCAACGCCACGGCCGCCGGCCGGGCCCGCAACCGGCGGATCGAGTTGGTCGTCTACCCAGAGCAGATCGCGCCGGTGCAGATCGCGCCAGAGCCGATCGCGCCCGAACCGGCGGCTCCGCTGGCCGACACCCCCGCCGGCTGAGAAGGCCGCCCGTGGCGTGGCTAGCAGGCCCTCCCGGCCTCCCGGCCGCCACCGTACACTGCCAGCATGGTCACGATCATCGATTACGGCAGCGGGAATCTCCGCAGCGTGCAAAAGGCGCTCGAGCGGATCGGCGTCGAGGCCCTCATCAGCGACGATCCCCAGCTCGTGGCGGAGTCGGAGCGGGTGGTGCTCCCCGGCGTGGGGGCCTTCGATGATGCGATGCGGGAACTGCGGGCCCGCGGCCTCGTCGAGCCGATCGTGGCGCATGTCCGCGCCGACAAGCCGTTCTTTGGGATCTGCATGGGCCTCCAGCTCCTCTTCGAGACCGGCTGGGAGGGGGGCGAGAACCGCGGTCTCGGGCTCCTCGAAGGGGACGTGGCCCGGTTTGAGCGCCCCGCGGGGATGAAGGTGCCCCACATGGGTTGGAACACCGTCACCTGGGGCCCCGCGGCGGGGCGGTTCGCGCAAGGCCCTGGCGATTGGTACTACTTCGTCCACTCCTACGCCGCCCGACCCCGCGACCCCGCCGTGATCGCCGGGGTCACCGATTACGGGGGCGAGTTCTGTGCCGCCGTGGCTCGCGGCCGCTTGTTCGCCACACAATTCCATCCTGAGAAGAGTCAGGAGAGCGGCATGCGTCTCCTCCGGGCGTTCGCTGACCGCCCCTGACCCGCGATCGACCTGCGACCGATTTCCCGTTGACGTTCCCCGCCGCCCCTCTGGAGATGCCCCCATGGATCTGTGGCCCGCGATCGACCTCCGCGGGGGACGCTGCGTCCGTCTGCTCCAGGGGGACTACGACCGCGAGACGGTGTTTGCGGACGACCCGGTCGAGCAGGTGCGACGATTCGTCGATCAGGGGGCCCGGCGGATCCATGTCGTCGACCTCGACGGCGCGAAGTCGGGGAGCCCGGTGCAGGCCGACCTCGTCGCCCGGATGGTGAGGGCGGCAGGCGTGCCCTGTCAGCTCGGCGGGGGCATCCGCTCGCTCGACACCGCCCGCGCCTACGCCGAGGCCGGCGTCTCCCGGCTGGTCGTGGGGAGTGTCGCCATCGAGCAGCCGGAGCTCCTCGGGATCTTGGCCGCGGCCCTCCCCGGCAGGATCGTTCTCGGCCTCGATGCCCGCGACGGTCGCGTCGCGGTCCGTGGCTGGGTCGACACGAGCCCGGTGCTCGCCCTCGATGTCGCCCGGCGGAGTGAGCATCTCCCGCTGGCCGGCTTGGTCTACACCGACATCGCCACCGACGGGATGCTCTCGGGGCCGAACCTGACCGCCCTGTCGGAGATGATCCAGAGCGTCCGCCTTCCGGTCGTGGCGTCGGGGGGAATCGCCGTCGCGGAAGATCTCCGCCGGGTGGCAGGCATCGGCGCCGAGGGCTGCATCGTCGGCCGGGCTCTCTACGACGGCGGGCTGTCGCTCGCAGCCGCCCTGGCTGCCTGCGGTGAATCGGCCTGAAATCCCGCCGTTTCCCCTCCTTTCCCAGTCACCGGCGGCGGGGGCTGGCCGAGGGCAAACTGCCAAACAACCCTCAATTTCCGCAACCTTCCGCGTCGAAGGGAACGGTGGCTCAGGTCCTGCGGGCGCCCCGGCTCGGTTCCCGTGCCTGACCCGGCTCCGTTTCCCGCCTGACCGTCCCCGTTGCCGAGCGGGTCGGCAGGGCCCTACGATCGAGTCTCATGGCTACCGACCTTCGCATCAAGGAACAACTCCCGGAGCTCACCCGGCGGATCGTGGAGACGTATCAGGACGTCCCCACGATCCAGTACCTCGGGCACTGCCCGCTGCCGAAGTACGAGACGATCGTCGCCGCCTGTGAAGATCTCAAGGAGATCCTCTACCCGGGCTACCGGCGGCGCGAGAACCTCCACCTCGGCAACGTCACCTACCATGTCGGCGACCTCATCGACGGTCTCCACGACAAACTGACGACGCAGATTGGCCGGGCCCTGCGCCACAGCGTGGCGGCCCGGGCCCAGGCGGCCGTCCACGGCGCCGAGTTGCCGGCCGTCCCGGATGTCGTCCAGGAATGTGTCGACGCTGCCGATTTCGACGCCCTCGGGCAGGCGAAGGCTGTGGAGTTTCTTGGAAAGATCCCCGACCTGCGTCGGGTTCTGGCGACGGATGTCCAGGCGGCCTACGACGGCGACCCGGCCGTGCGGACGCTCGACGAGGTGATCTTCTGCTATCCCGGGCTCGAGGCGGTCACGATCCACCGTCTGGCACACCTTCTCCACCGCCTCGAAGTGCCGCTCATTCCCCGGATGATGGCCGAGTGGGCCCATGCGCGGACCGGCATCGACATCCACCCCGGTGCGACGATCGGCGATCACTTCTTCATCGATCACGGCACCGGCGTCGTCATCGGCGAGACGTGCGAGATCGGCAGCCACGTCAAGCTCTATCAAGGCGTGACGCTCGGCGCGCTGTCGTTCCAGACCGACAGCGACGGGCATCTCGTCCGGGGGACGAAGCGTCATCCGACGATCGAGGACAATGTCGTGATCTACGCCAATGCCACCGTCCTCGGCGGGGCGACGCGGATCGGTCACGATTCCGTCATCGGCAGCAACGTCTGGCTGACGCGGAGCATCGATCCCCGGACGACGGTTGTCCTCGAACGACCGAAGCTCCGCATGCGCGGCGAGGTCCCTGCCCTCGAGCACGACTACCAAATCTGACGGTCATTGGAAAAAGTCATCCCTGACCCCGCCGGCCGCCCTTGTCAGTCGATCCGCTCGAGCGTCACGCTCCGCAGGTCCATCACCGCGGCAGCCTTCTTTTCAAGAGGCGTCACCACGAGTCGCACGTTCCCGGCAGGGAGGTCGAGCGTGCCGACGGCCCGCGGCACGAAGCGTTGGAAGTGCCCCGTCTCCTCGACGGTGAACTCGAGCCCCGCGACGCCGGTGTTCAGCTCCACGGTCGATCCCCCCTGCCCCGCCCCGCAGCCCTGCAGAACGGTGACCCTGTAGCGGCCCGGCTCGTCGAGCCGGAAATCCCACCATGCCCGGTCGGCGGCATTCACCCAGTAGCCGAGCGTGTCCTTCTCGGGCTGCGGCTCGTAGCAGAGCTTCTCTCCGGCCACGGTCGCGTCTCTCGCCAACAGGCGGAACCATCCGTTCCGGGTCGCCTGGGGGCCGGCGTCATCGTCATCCATCGCCTTCCGCCACGCAGCAAGCGGCGCCACCATCTCGGCGGCTGTCGCCGCGGCAGGGAGCCTCGAGACATCGATCTCGGCATGGCAGGGCTGCCAGGCGGCCGGGTCGAATCGAGGGTTGGCCGTCATCTCCTTCGCAGAAACGCTGCGGCGCCAGGCTTCGAGCTGGCCGCGGAGGTCGGCCACCCGCGCCGGCTCCGCAGCCGAGCAGTCGGTCGCCTCGCCGACGTCGTCGCTGGTGTGAAAGAGCTCGAGGCTGCCGTCCTCGAAGTGTTCGACGAGCTTCCAGTCACCCAGTCGGATCGCACCGGCAGGCCGGCCCCCCTGGTTGGTGTAATGAGGCTGGTGCCAGAAGAACGGGCGGACACTTTCGGCGGATGGCAGGGCCGCGTCAGCGAGATCGTGGAAGTCGGCAGGCTGCGGTGCGGCGACCCCGGCCAGGCGGCAGATCGTCGGCACGAGATCGCCCGTGGAGACCTGCGCCGCCACGACGCGCCCTGCCTCGGCCCCGCGGGGGAAGCGCACGATGAGCGGCACCCGCAGGCCGCCGTCGTTGAGGAATCCCTTGCCGGCCCGGAAGGGGGCGTTGAACGTCGGCGGGGGATCGCCGATCTCCGGCACATGGAGGCCACCGTTGTCGGAGGTGAAGGCGACGAGCGTGGTGTCGGCGATACCGGCCTCGTCGAGTGCCGTGAGGATCTTCCCCACGGCCTCGTCGAGCTTCGACACCATTGTTGCGTAGGTTGGGTTGAACGCCCCCGCATGCGCTGACTGGGCCGCCGCCGGGGCCGCCAGCGGCACGTGCGGCGAATCGAAGCCGACGACAAGCAGGAATGGCTCGTCATGGTGGTCGCGGCCCTGCTCGGCGATGATCCGCACCGCGTCGGCGGCCTGTCGCTGTTCCCCCTTCGCCCCCTCCGGCGATTCAGGCCCGGGGTTCGCCCGCCCGCTGTCCGCCGTCGCAAAGCCCCGGTCGGTCGGCAGGGCCCCTTGGCCCCCGAGGTGCCACTTGCCGACGAAATGACTGCGGTAACCGGCTGGAGCCAGCCGCTCGGCAAGCGTGGGAATCGCTGCCGGCAGGGCCTGTTCGATCACGGGCGAGAGGAGCTTGTGGCTCGCCCGGTCTGATCGACCGGGGAGAAAAGTGGTGAGGTTGGCCCGGGCCGGATGGACGCCGGTGAGGAGCGCCACGCGCGAGGGGGAGCAGACGCTCGCTGCCGCCATGGCAGCGGTGTACCGCGTCCCAGTCGCGGCGAACCGGTCGAGCGCCGGGGTGACTTGATCGGCCCGGCCATAACAGCCCAGATCGTTGATCCCCAGGTCATCGGCGAAAAGCAGCACGATGTTTGGCGGTCGATCCGGCGCTGCCCCGACGGCAATGACGGGGAAGACCGCTCCCGAGACAAGCAACGCGAGGATGATCCTCCATCCGTACCGGTAATCCGAGCCCCGTTTCATGATCCCCTCCCGTAGCTTGTGACCCCTTCTGCTCGACCGGTCTGCGATGCTCACCGCGGCTGATCCGCGACAACGGCTCCATCGATGATCACGCCGGTGCAGTGCGTCGTGTATTCGAACGGGTCGCCGTCGAAGAGCGCCAGATCGGCATCCTTGCCGGGCTCGATCGATCCGATCCGATCAGCGACCCCGAGGATCCGGGCGGCATCGATCGTGATCGTCGCCAGCGCCTCTTGGACCGAGAGCCCGTTGGCCGACGCCACGCCCGCCTCGAAGAGGACGACGCGCGTCTTGGGGACATAGCTCTCGTAGCCGCTCTGGAGCGCCACCGGGATCCCGGCCTTTCGCAGGGTCGCTGCCGTCTCGAAGCTGGCGTTCTCCGTCTCGCCGGCCCCCGATCTTTTCATCGTCGGGTGGAGGATGACCGGCACCCCGGCGGCGCGGATCCGGTCGACGAGGAGGTGGGATTCCGCCGCGGAATCGAGGACAATCCTGATCCCGAACTCCTCCGCCACCCGCAGCGCCGCTGCGATGTCCGTGGCCCGGTCGGCGGTCACCAGAAGCGGCCACTCTCCCGCCACGATCCGCGCCATCGCGTCGAGGCGGAGATCGGGGGCTGGGTGCTTCTCCACATCGGGATCGGCCTGCTTCCGCAGGTATTCCACCCCCTTGGCCAGTTCCGTCCGCAGCATGGCGACCGATTTCGCCCGCGTGCCGGGGGACTTCTTGTCCCCCTGGGCCCGTCCGGCGTCCCCAAGCGTTACCGCGACCATCGCGGTCGCTCGAAGTACGGTGGCCGTCCCGGCCGTCTTCACCACCATCGTCTGGCCGGAGACGAGCGCCCCGGGGGCATGGCCGGTGTGGAGGGTCGTGACACCGAAGCCACGCACCCATTCAACGAGCCGCTCGCGCGGGTTGTAGGCGTCGACGGCGCGCAGTTCAGGCTGGACAGGCTCCGTGGCGTCGAGTTGGTCCTGATCCTGATCCTGGTTGAGATAGCCTGCCAAGCCGACGACACAGTGGGCATCGATGAGCCCGGGGGTGACGACGGCAGCGCGGAGGACGCGGGCATCAGCCGGGACGGCCACCGTCGCCGCCGGGCCAACGGCCACGATCCGGCCGTCGGTCACCACCACAACGCCATCGGGGATCGAGTCGCCGGCCATGGTGTGGATGATTCGGCCGTGGATGGCGAGGGTTTCACCGGCTGCCGTGGGGAGGCCGGCAGCGACCGCGAAAAGCGCCACGGCCAGGCCGAAAGCGAAGGAGCGGATCGTCGATCGGGGGGCCGTGTCACTCATTTCGTCGGCCCCGCGCAGCACATCTCGGCTTGCTGGTCGCGGCCGGCACCGTACCCACCGACAGCGAAGAGGCGATCCTCGGGATCGTCGCGGTCAAACACTTTCCTCCCCTCGACCCAGGTCTGGAGAACCTTCGTGCGGATCGAGAACGGGTCACCGGAAAGGATGACGAGATCGGCATCCTTGCCCGGCTCGAGCGAGCCGACGCGGTCGCCGAGATCGAGCATCCGTGCCCCGGCGAGCGTCAGTGCCTCGAGCGCCTTCTCGCGCGACATCCCCCCCCTCACAGCCAGCGCCGCGGAGCGGAGAAAGAGACGTGAATCGGTGACCGGATCGTCGGTGTGGAGAGCGCAGGGGACGCCGGCAGCCTCGAGGACCGCCCCGGTGGCCAGCGACATGTCCATCGCCTCGATTTTCCCCCCGGGGCTGTCAAGAACGATCACCGAACAGGGTACGCCGGCGCGGGCCAGTTCTCCCGGCACCTTCCAGGCCTCGCTGACGTGGTGGAGCACGACCCGGAATCCGAACTCCTCGCGGAGGCGGAGGACGGTGAGGATGTCATCAGCCCGGTGGCTGTGATGGTGGACGATGCGCCGCCCCTCGAGACATTCGACGAGGGATTCCAGTTCGAGGTCGCGGGGAGGACGTTTCGTGACGTCCGGATCGGCGACATTCCGCTGATATTCGCGGGCCGCGGTGAACTTTTGCCGAACGATCGCCGCCGACTTGCCCCGCGTGCCGGGGAACGGCGGATCGCGCTGGGAGTTGGTGCCGTTGGCCATCTTCAGGCCGACAAGGGCGTTCCCGGCGGCATCGCGCTGGAGCAATTCCTCCATCGTGTCGACCCGGCGGAGCTTGACGTAGACCGTCTGCCCGGAGACGAGGAGCCCGGAGCCGGGCATGATGTTGAGCGTTGTCAGGCCGCCGGCGCGGGCCTTGCGGAACCCGGGGTCGCGGGGGTTGATCGAGTCGAGGATCCGCACGTCGGGCTGAACGGGGGCGCTCGAATCACCGCCACTGCCGCCGCCGATGTGGCTGTGGGTGTCGACGAGCCCCGGGATGATCACCTTCCCCGTGACGTCGATCCGCTCGGCATCGTCCGGCACCGGCGTCGTCGCTGCCGGCCCGACGGCGACGATCCGCCCGTCTTTGACGATCACCGTTCCTGCCACGATCTCGGCGGAGGAAACGGGCAATACGGTGGCTCCGATGAAGGCGAGCGTTTCACCGGCAGGCGACGGCTGTCCTCCCAACATCACGAGCACCGCCAGGCCGGCGGCGATTGCTGCGCTCCGTAACCTGGACCCGCGCCGGGAGCCGGGAGACCCTGGGCGGATCAGCCCGTTCGACGGGGCCTCGAATGTGGGCCACGTCGCAGGCATTGCCTCACCCCTTGCGTTCGGCCGCCCTGAGCAGGGTCCGTGCCGCTTCCTCGCTCCGCATCCTGGCCGTGATCGCCTCATCTCCACGCGACGGGGCCGCCTTGAGCTTCTCGAGATCGGCACGGGCCGCGGTGGCGTCGAGCTTTTCGGCGGGGATCGATCGCTGCGTGATGATCGTCACTTCGTTGTGGCCGACCTCGACGAAGCCCCCTTCGATGAACGTCCGACGCAGGCCACCGCCCCCCTGCTCTCCCGTGATCCGCACCTCGCCAACACCCAGGCGGCCGACGAACGGGGCATGGCCCCGGCCGATCCCGCGCTGGCCGTCGAACAGCGGCACCGAGATGAACTCGGCCCGGGTGTCGAGCACGGTCGACTCAGGGGTCGTGATCACGCAGCGGACGCCGGTCTCGCCACCACGCTTCGTTTCAGCCATCGCGTCAGTCCTGCTGGGATTTCACGGGGAGCCTGGAAGTGCCCAAGCGGCCGATGCCGGTCGGGGATTGTCTCGGTCGCGGGAGGGAATCAGGACTTGGCGGCCAGCTTCTTGGCCTGTTCCTCGGCCTGCTCGATCGATCCGACGTACATGAATGCCGGCTCGGGGAGGTGATCCCACTTGCCGTCGGCGATCTCCTCGAAGGAGCGGATCGTGTCGGCCAGGCTCGTGATCTCCCCCGGCTTGCCGGTGAACACTTCAGCCACGAGGAACGGCTGCGAGAGGAATCGCTCCATCCGCCGGGCGCGGTGGACGACGAGTTTGTCCTCTTCCGAGAGTTCATCGACACCGAGGATCGCGATGATGTCCTGGAGCTCGCGGTAGCGCTGGAGAGTGCGCTGGACGCGGCGGGCGATCTTGTAGTGCCGCTCTCCGACGTACTGCGGATCGAGGATGCGGCTCGACGAGGCGAGCGGATCGACGGCCGGGTAGATGCCCTTCTCCGAGATCGAACGCTCCAAATAGAGGAACGCGTCGAGATTACCGAACGCCGTCGCCGGGGCCGGATCGGTCGGATCGTCGGCCGGCACGTAGACCGCCTGCACCGACGTGATCGCCCCCTTCGACGTCGAAGCGATCCGCTCCTGGAGAGCGCCCATCTCCGTGGCGAGCGTCGGCTGATAACCGACGGCACTCGGCATGCGGCCGAGCAGGGCGCTCACTTCGCTTCCCGCCTGGGAGAAGCGGAAGATGTTGTCGACGAAGAGAAGCGTGTCGGCGCCGGTCGTATCGCGGAAATACTCGGCCATCGTCAGTGCGGAAAGCGCGACGCGGAGACGGGCTCCCGGCGGCTCGTTCATCTGTCCGAACACCATGCAGGTCTGCTCGATGACGCTGCGACCGGTGTCGCCGATCTTCGCTTCCTGCATCTCGAGCCAAAGGTCGGTTCCTTCGCGGGTTCGCTCGCCGACGCCGGCAAACACCGAGTAACCGCCGTGCGCACTGGCGATACGGGCGATCAGTTCGGTGAGGATGACCGTCTTGCCGAGGCCGGCACCGCCGAACAGGCCGGCCTTACCGCCGCGGACGAACGGGGTCAGGAGGTCGATGACCTTGATGCCGGTCTCAAAGAGCTCAGTCTTCGTGGAGAGATCGGTGATCGGCGGCGGATCGCGGTGGATCGGCCAGCGCTCCGTCGTGTTCACCGGGCCGCGGTTGTCGATCGGCTCGCCGGCGAGATTGAAGACGCGGCCGAGCGTCTCCTTGCCGACCGGCACGGAGAGCGGGGCGCCGGTGTCGATGCAGGTGCCGCCACGGACCATGCCGTCGGTGCTGCCGAGGGCGACACAACGCACCTTGCCGCCGCCGAGATGCTGCTGCACTTCCCCGATGATGTGCACCGACACCCCCTTCGACTCATGGTCGATCTTCACGGCGTTGTAGATCGCCGGGATCGAGTCCTCGGGGAACTCCGCGTCGAACGTCGACCCGATGACCTGGGTGACATGACCGACCTTGCCGCCGTGCTGCTTCGTTGCCGTTGCCATGCGTCGTGACGTGCCTTTGCTGCTTTAGGAACCGAGTGTCCGGACGTGTCCGGGAATGTGGTTGGCTGGGGAACTGGTTGGATTGTCTGTGGGTGAGAGAGCGGGAGTGAGGATCGGTCGCGAGGGCGCCGATCATTATTTAGATCGGTGCCGGGCGGCCGATCATTTTTTGAGCGCCTCGACGCCGCCGAGGATCTCCATGATTTCGCCGGTGATCTGCGACTGACGGGCGCGGTTGTACCGCCTTGAGAGATCCTTGATCAGCCCGCCGGCATTCTCGCTGGCGGCCTTCATCGCCACCATCCGCGCCACCTGCTCGCTGACGGCGGAATCGAGGAAGCACTTGAAGAGCCTCGCCATGAAGCTCGCTGGGAGGATCTCCTCGAGGATGCTCTGGGCCGAGGGATAGAAGTCGTAGTCGTCGCTGGCCAAGCCCCCGGCAGCGGACTTGGCGGCAGCCGCCTCGCGGGCAGCGCCAGATGGGGCTTCCGGGGCTTTGAGGGGCAGAAGCATCTCCGTGACGGCCGCCTGGCGGGCGATGCTATCGAAGCGAGTGTAGACGACGTCGAGCCGATCGATCTCCCCTGACGAGTAAGCCTCGAGGTAGGCGCGGCCGATCGGGGCCACTTGGTCGAACTCGGGCTTGTCCTCGAATTGGAGATACCGCTCATCGATGTCGACACCGCGGAACTTGAGCGCCGAGATCCCGCGCTTCCCCGACACAGCCGTGTGGATCCCCACCTTCTCGCTCCGCCACTGGCCGAGGATCGCCTGCGACTGCCGGACAATGTTGGAGTTGTAGCCGCCGCAGAGGCCGCGGTTGCCGGTGAGGACGAGCACTGCCGTTCGCTTCGTCGGCCGGACCTCGAGGAGCGGGTGGGAGAAACCCAGCGCCGCCCCGCCCCCTTCCCCGTCGGCACCGCCGGCACTCGCAGCGGCGATGTTCTCGAGAATCTTGGCGAGCCTGAGGGTGTAGTCACGCGAGGCGATAGAGCGATCCATCGCCTTCTTGAATCGGGCGGTGGCGATCAGCTCCATCGTCCGCGTGATCTTGCGGATGTTCTTCACCGACTTTCGCCGGCGATCGAGTGCCCTGGCCTTGGCCATGAGTTGGGATCCTGTGGTTCGTGCGCTATGCGCTTGCGGTGGTGACTGGGATCAGCGGGCTGCAGCGACGGCCTTCGGACCGGCCTTGGCCCCCGACTCTCGTGACACCCACTGCCGCTTGAACTCCGCAATCGCCGCCTCGAGCATCCGCTCCCCCTCGGCGTCGAGCTCCTTCGAATTGACAACACGGGCCCGGAGCTCCGGCACCTGATCACGAACGAAGGTGATGAAATCCTTCTCCCACGTTGCCACATCCTCGCGCTTCACCGCATCGAGGTGGCCTCGCGTGCCGGCATAGATGCTGAACACCTGGTCGACGACGTCCATCGGGGCGAACTGCCCCTGCTTGAGGAGCTCCACCATCCGGTAACCGCGATCGAGGCGCTGCTGGGTGGCGGCGTCGAGATCGGTGCCGAGCTGGGCGAAGGCCTCGAGCTCACGGAAGCTCGCCAAATCGAGACGGAGACCACCGGCGACCTTCTTCATGGCCTTCGTCTGGGCGGCACCACCGACGCGCGACACCGAAATGCCGACGTTCATGGCGGGACGCTGGCCGGCGAAGAACAGGTCAGGCTGGAGGTAGATCTGGCCGTCAGTGATCGAGATCACGTTGGTGGGGATGTACGCCGAAACTTCGCCTTCGAGGGTCTCGATGATCGGCAGCGAGGTGAGCGAGCCGCTGCCGAGTTCGGCGGAGAGCTTCGCCGACCGCTCGAGGAGACGGCTGTGGGCGTAGAACACGTCGCCCGGGTAGGCCTCGCGTCCCGGCGGGCGTCGCATGAGGAGCGAGAGTTGGCGGTAGGCCGTGGCCTGCTTGGAAAGATCGTCATAAACGATCAGGGCGTGCTCGCCTTTGTACATGAAGTACTCCGCCATCGCCGTGCCCGAGTAGGGAGCGATGTACTGCAGCGGAGCTGCCGTGGAGGCGCCCGACACGATCACGGTCGTGTAGTCCATGGCGCCGTACTTCCGCAGGGTGTCGATCGCGACGGCGACCGACGAATCCTTTTGGCCGACGGCGACGTAGAAGCACTTCACGCCGCTGTTCTTCTGGTTGATGATCGCGTCGATGCCGATCGCTGTCTTGCCGGTCTTGCGGTCGCCGATGATCAACTCGCGCTGGCCGCGGCCGATCGGCGTCATCGCGTCGATCGCCTTGATGCCGGTCTGGAGCGGCTCGCGGACGGGGGAACGCTCGGCGACGCCCGGTGCGAGCGTCTCCACGGGGCGACGCTCGTCGGAGATGACCGGGCCCTTGCCGTCGAGCGGATTGCCGAGCGGGTCGAGGACGCGGCCGATGACCGCTTCGCCGACCGGCACGCTCAACAGCTTGCCGGTGCTGCGGACCTCGTCCCCTTCGGTGACCTTGAGGTAGTCGCCGAGGATGATCACGCCGACGGAGTTCTCTTCGAGATTGAACGCCAAGCCGGTGATGCCGCCGGGGAACTCGACCATTTCGCCCGCCATGACGCCCTGAAGGCCCCAGACGCGCGCGATACCGTCGCCGACCTCGAGGACGCGGCCGACGTCACGGACGTCGATCTTCCGTTCGAAGCGGTCGATCTCCTCACGGAGTACCGAGGCGATCTCGTCTGTATTGAATTTCATGGATGCTCCTCTGCTTCAAGCTGCGCCCGAGCCGCTGCAGGCCCGTGGCGACGGATTGGTCATAGACGGTGTCCTCGACGCGGACGACCAGTCCGCCGAGCACGTCAGGGTTGACGGTGAACGTGGGTGCGAGCCGCAGGCCGAGGGCCTTGGCGGTGTCGGCGACGACCTGCTCGCGTTCGGCCGCGTCGAGCGGCACGGCGGTGGTGAACTCCGCCCGCTGCAGACCATCGCGCTCGTCGGCAAGCTGGCCAGCGGCGGCGACGACGTTGGCGAGGAGGCCGAGGCGATCGTGGCGGGCCAGAACGTGGAGCGAGTGGAGCGTCGTGGGAAGGACGCGGCCGGCGCAGATCTTGTCGATCATCGCCCCCTTTTCCTCGACGCTGACCCGCGGCGAGGCAAACACTTTGGCGGCAGCCGGCACCTTCGGCAGAACCTCGGTCGCCAAAGCACGGAGTTCGTCAAGAACTTCATTCCGGCAGCCGGCGTTCCCGGCGGCGTCGAGGATCGCCTGGGCGTAGACACGGGCCAGCCGCTGGACACCGATGTCGGTGACGGGCTTGTCCGCGGTGCTTTGGTCGCCGGAGGGGGGCATCG
>Ga0164295_10000664_pt1 | contig 28733 bp, 22 predicted proteins | sample GEODES006metaG_FD_111798 | JGI IMG/M metagenome (GOLD analysis project Ga0164295, IMG submission 111798) | Oligotrophic lake water microbial communities from Sparkling Lake, Wisconsin, USA - GEODES006 metaG | ecosystem: Environmental > Aquatic > Freshwater > Lake | place: USA: Sparkling Lake... | reverse complement strand
CAGCACGTAGCCGCGGCCTTCGTTGCTGAACTGCCCGCCCTCGCTGAGCACGAACGTCAGCGAGCGCAGGTGGTCCGCGATGACCTGCAGGTGAATCCGCTGCTCCGGGTGGTTCCAGTCCGCTTTCGACAGCCGCGCGGCCGCCTGGATAATCGGCTGGAAGATGTCGGTCTCGTAGGCGCTCACCTTGTCCTGCAGGATCATGGTGATGCGCTCCATGCCCATGCCCGTGTCGACGGACTGGAACGCGAGCGGCGTGTAGGTGCCGTCCTCGCTGCGGTCGGACTCCATGAACACGTTGTTCCAGAACTCCATGTAGCGGTCGCCGGCGCCGCCCATGACGTTCGTCGGGCCGGTGCCCGCGCGCTCGCCGAGGTCATAGTAGAGCTCGGTGCAGGGGCCGCAGGGCCCCGTGGGTCCCATCGACCAGAAGTTCTCATCGTCGCCCTTGTCGATGTCGCCGAAGCGATAGATGCGCTCCCGCGGCACGCGGATCTCATCGAGCCACACGTTGTAGCTGAAGTCGTCCGTCTTATAGACAGACACGTGCATCCGCGTCGGGTCGAGGCCGTAGACGTTCACGCTCAGGTCCCACGCCATGTGGATCGCCTCGCGCTTGTAGTAGTCGCCGAACGACCAGTTGCCGAGCATCTCGAACCACGTCAGGTGGCGGCCGTCCTTGCCGACGGCGTCGAGGTCGTTGTGCTTGCCGCCGACGCGCATGCACTTCTGCACGGAGCACGCGCGGCTGTAGTCGCGCTTCTCTTGGCCGAGCAGCATCCCCTTGAACTGGTTCATCCCCGCATTCGTGAACAGCAACGTGGGATCGTCGCGCGGGATGATGGGCGAGGACCCGACCTCTTCGTGCGCGAGGCCCGCCTTGTTCTTGAAGTAGTCGAGGTAGGTGCGGCGGATGCGACGGTGGTCCCAGCTCATGTGTGCGTTTCCCTTGATTCTGTTCGTGTGACCGAAATCGCGGCTAGATAGCGGCCCGCTGCCCCACGCGTCAACTCGAACGCGAACCCGTTGACGCCCCGCTGCGCTGTCGCCAAAGTCCCGCGCGCCGCTACTCAGTCACCGCTGGAGACGCCGATGCGAAGCACGCCAAGCCTGACCACGAAGATTGTCGCCCTGAGCGCCCTCAGCGCCCTGTTCACGCTGAGCGCGTGCAGCAAAAAGCCCGAGGAGCGCCTGCACGGCAAGTGGGCGGCGGATGTCGCTGCGCTCCAGAAGTCGGCGCTCGAGACGATCGCGCCGGCGAGCATGCCGCCCGAGGCCGCGTCGGCCGCCGTGGAGAAGGTCACGCAGGTCGCGAGCAGCATCGCGCTCGACATTACCCCCGAGAAGATGGTCGTGACCGTCGGCGGGCGCACGCACGAGGGGAACTGGAAGATCACGAGCGTCGAGGGCGAGGCCTTTGGGGTCCACATCGAGGACGGCAAGGGCTACAAGCGCGACATCACGCTGACCCTCTCGGGCGAGACGCTCACGATGAAGGACCCAGACGTGCCCGTGCCCCTCCCGATGGTGCGGGCGAAGTAATGCACAGGCGCCTCACGCGCGCGCTCCGCGGGGCGGTCGTGTGGGGGCTCGCACTCGTCGCCTGCGGTGAGGCGCGCGACCCCGACGAGGGACGCCTCGTGGGTCGGTGGCGGGTCGACGTCGCGGCGCTGCGCGGAGAGACCGGCTTCGTCCATCTGGAGGACGAAGCGCGGGCCGTCGTCGAGCAGGTCGAGGCGGCCGCCACTTACGAGTTCCGCGCCGACGGTGAGGCCGTGCGCTCGCTGGGCGCGGAACAGACCGCGGTGCGCTGGTGGTTGCCGGGCCGCACGGAGACAGGCGCGCTCCGTCTGCGGACGCGCGACACAGTCGGGGTCGAGCGCGAGGTCCTCGTCCGCTTTGTGGGCGAGGCGATGCACTTCATCAACGCCGACGTCCCGTGGACGCTCCACTTGGTGCCGGCCCGCTGACCTCGCTCACAGGCCGTGGGTCAGGTCGGCGCGCCAGGACTTCTTGAGCTGGCTCTCGAGCACGCCATCGCGCCAGAAGGCGCGGCCGAGCACAGTAGCCCCCCAGCGCGCCACGGCCCAGCCGCGTCCGTCGTCGACCGCGGCGGTCTCGACGGGCTCAGCGCGCAAGTAAGCCTGTGCCTGAGCTTCGGAGAGCGAGTAGACGTTGCGCGTCGCGAGGTGGCCGAAGCGCTGCACGAAGGCGCTCGTCGGCTTGCCGCCCGGCGGCGGGTCGCGCATCAGGACCATGCCAAACGCTTCGACACGTGGACCGCGCGGCGGCTCGGCGTCCACGCTCGCGATCCAGACGGTGGGGGTGCCGGGGCGATGCCAGAGGCGGTAGTCGGTCAGAGACGCGCGTGACACACCGAAGCGGCCCTCCAGGAGGCCGAAGACAGCGTTCGCGTCAGGCTCGGGCAGCGGTTCGAAGGGCACGATCACGCGATGACCATGCCACTGGAGCGGCCCTCATGTCAGCGTTGACCGACCGCCAAGGGGATCAGGTCGCCTTGCCCCGCGAGGGCCTCGACCGTCAGGTCGCGCAGGAGCGCCGCGAAGGCGGGCTCGGCGTCCCACTGCTGAGCGAGGACGACCCGCGCGGGCTGGTAGAGGGGGTGGAGCGTCCCATCCGGCTGCAAATCCGGCTCCTCGAGGATCTCGCGAGCCTCGACGTCCAGATCGTAGAGCGTCGCGCGGTGATGCGTCGTGAATGAGAGGCGCGCGTCCATGAGCACCGCGGGGCAGCTCACGCTGCGCATCTCGGCAGCGACGACGGAGCCCTTCGGCGCGACCCACTCCGCGCCGGGGAAGAAGTCGTCGTTCAAGAAGCCGTGGTAGAGCGGGAACTCGGGGAGCCGGACCTTCAGCTCGTCGACGACGTCGAGCATCTGGTCGACCGCGGGGTCGCCGTCGTTGATCATTCGCATGGGCAGACCATGCGACGCGACGAGGAGACAGATGTCCTGCGTCGGCACCTCGGGGAACGCAGCGCGCGCGTCCCGCTCGATGACCTCGGCGAGCAGCGCGCGGAAGCGCTCGTCGTCGGAGAACTGCCGAACCGCGACCCCGGAGACCGGCCACTCCGGGTGGGCGTCGAGGTAGTGCTCCACCTCGTCGATGGACTCGCCGAGCGTCGCGAACGAGAACTGGGCGCCCTTGTTGAAGACGACAAGCTGCTGGACACCGTCGGCTTGCGCTGCAGCGAGGGCGTCGTCGATGAACGGCCACGTGAAGTTGTAGCCGAGGTAGACCTTGGCGTTGATGTTCGCGTCGTACAGCGCCGCCTGCAGCGCGTCCGCCTGAAGCTGGGCGTTCGCGCGGTAGTTCGTGGGTCCAATGGCGTCGTACTGCGCCTCGACGAGCTGCTTCGAGAGCAGATACGCCGGCTCGGTCAGCGGCTCGCGGACCCACTGCGGGAGAGGCACGCCGACGTTCTTCTGGAAGGCGCTCTTGATGTAGGGCTCGATCTCCTCGGGGAGGTCGATGTCCCCGTGCGAGGTCAGGATGACGCCGATCTCGGGGCGCTCTCCGAGCGGGCTGTCGGCCTTGCCCTGCGCAATCGGGGGCGAGCTCAGGCGGGGCGCCCCCGAACCCGAGTCGGCGGCGGGGTCACAGGCGAGCGCCCAAGGCGCGAGGCAGAGTAAACGAGCGAAGCGAAGCATAGGTCCTCCTGTGTGGCAGAACCCTTATCACTCAATCAGGAATCGCCGTCAAATGATTTCTTATCAATCTATAAACAATCATTCGACAAGCTCACCCGGCGCCGAAGTCGCGCCACGAAGAAGCCGCCGGTGTCGTCGACGTGGGGCCAGAAGCGCGCGGCGTGGGCGACATCCGAACGAAAGGTGCGGCCGCCCCACGCGGTGACGCCGCCGCGGGTGACGGGTCGTCCACCCAGACCGACGTTGACGAGCGGCTCGATCGTCGCGAGCTCAGGCGGCACGCTGTGGAGCACGGCCTCGTTCTCTTCGGGCGCATAGGTGCAGGTCGCGTAGACGACCACGCCCCCAGGTCGAACGAGCTGCAGCGCCCGCGCGAGGATGCGGGCTTGCAAGGCTGAGATGGCGGCCCGGTGCGCCGGATCGTCTCCTTGCGTGCGGCCGTCGACCTTGCGGCTCGTCCCCTCGCCCGAGCACGGCACATCCGCGAGCACCCGATCATAGGCGCCGAGCTTGCCGGGCAGGCGCGCGGCGTCGCCTCGAGTGACCGCGATGCTTGTCAGTCCGAGGCGCTCGACGACGCGACGCAAGCCGGGCAGGCGGCCTGCCGAGACATCGTTCGCCACGACGAGCCCGCGATCACCCATCTCGACGGCGAGGCGCGCTGTCTTATTGCCGGGCGCCGCACACAGGTCGAGCACCCGCTCGCCCCGCTGTGCGCCGAGCGCTCGCGCCGCAAAGAGCGCGGCCTCTTCCTGCGCGTGAAGCCGCCCGAGCAGGAACGGCAGCGCGTGCCCCGGTTGGGCGTCCGGTGGCAGGCGCCAGGCGAAGTCGCACCACCCGAGCGGCGTGGCCGTCGGCCAGAGCGCCTCGACCTCGCGCGCGGTCTCGACCGGGTCGCCCCGCAGCGGATTGGCCCAGACCACGCGCGGCAGCGGCCGCCGCGCGGCCTCCACAAAGGCGTCGATCTCGTCCGCTTCGAGGAGAGGGGCGTAGCGGCGCAGATGGTCAAGCGATGGAGGGCTCACCCCTTGACGCCGCCCGCCGTCAGGCCGCCCACGAGGTGGCGCTGGAGCACAAAGAACAACGCCATCACCGGCAGGCTCACGACCACAGCGCCAGCGGCAAAGAGCCCCCACTCCGTGGTGTACGCGCCCACATAGCTCTGAACGCGCACCGGCAAGGTATAGGCGCGCTCGTCCCCCATGAATGTCGCCGCGAGGACGTACTCGTTCCACGCGGTCATGAAGCTGAAGAGCGCCGTGACCGCGATCGCGGGGCGCGACAGCGGCAGGATGATGCGCCAGAAGAGCGTGAGCGGACCGGCGCCGTCCATGATCGCGCTCTCTTCGAGCTCTTTGGGCAGCGTGTCGAACCAGCCCTTGAGCTGCCACACACAGAACGGGATGGCGGTCGTGGAGTAGACCAACACCAGACCCAGCGCGCGGTCGAGCAAGCCCATCGACTCAATCAGGCGATAGAGCGGGATCATCATGAGCGTGCCGGGGAACATCTGCGTCACGAGGAGCACCTGCAGTCCGGCGCGGCGACCGGGGAAGCGGTAACGACTAAAGGCGTAAGCCGCCGTGCACGCGAGGAAGACCCCGACCGCGGTCGTCGCGGACGCCACCACGACCGAGTTAAGGACCTGTCGCCAGAAGACAGGGTCGGCGAAGAGGGTCTCGAACTGAACGAGAGACACCTCGTCCGGCCATGGGCTGAGCGAGGTGGAGAAGGTCTGCGAGGACCGGAGGGCCATCTTGACGACCCACGCGACGGGAAAGAGCGCGACGACTGTGGCCACGAGCAGGACGAGGTGAGGCAGCAAGCGTCGCATCAATGCGCGCCTCCGCCCGCGGCCGGGCTCGGCTCGTCGTCTTCACCCGCACGGCGCGTCACGAAGCCCCACGCGAGCAGGACGACGAAGATCAGCACCGACCAAGCGGCGGCGTAGCCGTAGCGGTCCTGCTCGAAGGCGAGCCGGTAGGCCTCAGTCACCAAGATATCGGTCGCGTGACCCGGTTGGCCTCCGCTGACCAGGTAGATCACGTTGAACATATTGAACGTCCACACCGACCCGAGCAGCAGCGCGGGGACGAGCGCGGGCCGGAGCAGCGGCAGCGTGATATGGCGAAACTGCTGCCAGCGCGTCGCGCCGTCCACCTCGGCGGCCTCGTAGAGGTCTGCGGGAATGCTCTGGAGCGCGCCAAGGCTCACGACGAGCATGAACGGGAAGCCCAGCCAGGTGTTCGTCGTGACGTTCGCCGCAAAGGCGGCCCAGAACGACGCGAACCACGAGACCGGCGCCAACCCGAGGACGCCGAGCAGGTGGTTCACAAGGCCGTACTGCTGGTTGAACATGCCCTTCCAGACGAGGGCCGTGATGTAGCTGGGTACGGCCCACGGGACGATGAGCAGGACGCGGTAGACCGCCTTGAAGCGGAGCGTGGGTCGCGCAAGCAGCAGCGCCAGCGCGAGCCCTATCGAGGCATGGAGCGCGACGTTCACGAGCGTCCAGAGCACGGTGACAGCGAGCGTAAAGTAGAAGCTCATGGGCTCCCAAAGCCGGCGCCCTGTGGCCGCGAGAATATCGACATAGTGGGACGCACCGACCCACCGCCAATCACCGCCGGCGCGCTCGTGAAACGACATGACCACGCCGAAGATGAACGGCACGACGACCAGGACACCCAGCCCGACCATCGCGGGCGCGATGTAGGCGTATGCCCATCGGTGCGGCGATGGGCCGCTGCCTCTCCGCGCCGCGAGCACCCCGAGGAGCGTGAGCGGCGCTGCGACCGCGGCGGCGAGCATCAACGCCGCGCCGCGGAGGTCAGCGCTGCCCAGGGTCGTGCCGACCTCGGTGGCGTCGACGGCGAGCAGACGCATGCCGAGCGGTGTCAGGATCGCGCCCGCCGAGAGCGCTGCGGCGAGCAAGGGCGCCGCTCCCCGGCCCGGCCAGCGCCGGACGACGTCGAGCCACAGCGCAAACGCGGCCAAGCAAGACGCCGCGAGGCCCCACCACGGGACCGCGATCGGAGAGAGCGGCTGTGTCTCGATCACGGCGACCGACCGCTCGCCATCGCTTCCCGGCGCGCGCACAGCCGCACGCCACGCGCCGTTCGGCAAGTGGGTGACGCCCGAGCGTGTCACGGCGAGCGCAACGGCTCGATCATCCTCAAGGATGGGCCACAGGGCTTCCCCGGCGCGCGCGTCGACCGTGTGCGCCGTGAAGCGCAAGTCGTGCAGATAGGGGTAAGCACCCGCCTGAGTCCGCGTTGCGATCGCGGCGAAGCGCACGCGTGAGTCACGCGCAAGCGCTTGGCTCCCCGCAGGTCCTTGTTCAGCGTACCACTGCGCCAAATGCGTCACGAACGCCGTCGCGGTGGCGCGGTGGCGCTCCGCCGAGTAGCGCTGCAGCGCCAGAGCGCCCAAGGCCGCCGCGAAGAGGACCGCGATGAAGGGCGCAATGAGCCCGACCCGCGCAGCCTGGCGGGTCAAGGTCGGACCGCCTGCGCGGCACGCCCAAGCGCCGTCGCGGCGTCCTCACCGCGCACGATCGCGGCGCCGAGCGCGTCCTTGACGGGAGTCCATACGCGCCGCATATGCGGTCGATTGGAGAGGGGCACGGTGTGCTCGACCTGCTGCGCGAAGGCGCGTGCGAAGGCGTCGGCCTGAAAATCGGAGGTCGCGTGGACGCTCACGTTCGCCACGAGCTGCCCCGCTTCCGCAAAGCGCATCGTGGCGGCGGCGTCGTCCGTAAGGAAGCGCGCCAGCTCGAACGCAGCGTCTTTCTCACGCGCGCGGCGGCTCACCAGCACGGCCTCGACGCCCAAGAAAGGTGCGGCCGCGCGGCCCGTCTCGCTCACGACCGGCAGCGGAGAGACCGCCCAGCCCGAGACCCCTTCGAGCTCCCCACGAAACCAAGGACCACTGACCACGAAGGCGAGCTTGCCGTCGCGAAAGAGCGAGGTCGTGAGGGCGCTCGTCGGCTCAGGCGGAACCAGCGCGCGCGCGGAGACAAGCGACCGCACGAAATCAACGCTGCGAGCCCCAGCGGGTGAGTCAAACGCGGGCGCGTCGGCGTCGCCGGCATAGACGGCTCCCCCGAAGCCGTGAAGCCACGGCGCATGAAAGTAAAGGCTGTCGAGCTCCCAGGCCACGCCCCAGACGCTCGCGTCTCGGCTCCGCGCCACCCCAGCCGCAGCGATGAGCGCGTTCGTCGTGGCGGGCGCCTCGGGCGCGAGCCCTGTATTGCGATAGAGCGCGAGACACTTGAAGGCCAGCGGCAGCCCCCACAGCTCGTCGCCGTGCGACAGCGCATCGAGCGTGGCCCGCGCGAAACGGTCGGCGTCACGGGGCGCAACCCGCAGTCCCAGCGGCTCGAGGAGCTCGGCGTCCGCCCAATCGCCGACGCGGTCGTGCGCGAAGACGAAGAGGTCCGGCCCGTTCCCGCGCGGCACGGCGGCAGTGAGCTTGTCCGGCAAGGCGTCGTAGGGCACCGGGAGCAGGCGAACCCGAAGGTCGGTGCGCCCGCGTTCAAACTGAGCGGCGAGCGACTCGAGCGTGTCTCGCTCCGCGCCACGGTAGCTGTGCCAGAGGACAACCTCCCGCCGCGGATCGGCTGGGCGGGCGTCGGGCGCGCAGGCCCCAAGCCCACCGAGCGCAGCGCCGAGGAGCGCGAGCGCGTGAGCGACCCGACGGATCATCCGACCCGGCCCTCGGTCTGCGGATCGAAGCGATGCCAGCGGTTCAGGGTGACGCCGACGAGCTCACCCGCCTGAGCGCTCGTCTCAGGCGGCGCCGCGACGACGAAGGCCCCCCCCGCGCAGCGAACGTGAACGTGCGCTGTCGGTCCGAGTCGCTCGACAACCTCGACGCGCCCGCGCAGCTGGCCCGCCGCGGCGTCAACGAGCGAGGCGTCCTCCGCGCGGGCGCCCACGATCCACTCGCCCGTTGGGACGCCCGGCGCGGGCAGCGCGACCTCGGCGCCGCGCAGGTGCCCGCCCTCGAGCGACAACCGCAGTGTGTTCATCGTCGGCGAGCCCAAGAACGTCGCAACGAAGAGGTTCGCAGGGCGCTCGTAGAGGTCCAGCGGTGCGCCGATCTGCTGCACCTTGCCCTTGCTCATCAACACGATGCGGTCGGCGAGGGTCATCGCCTCGACCTGGTCGTGCGTGACATAGAGGCTCGTCGCGCCCAGCCGGCGGTGTAGACGCGCGATCTCGACGCGCATTTGCCCGCGCAGCTTCGCGTCTAAGTTGCTCAGGGGCTCGTCGAAGAGAAATACCCGCGGCCGGCGGACGAGCGCGCGCCCCATCGCGACGCGCTGCCGCTGACCGCCGGACATCGCCTTGGGTTTGCGGTCGAGCAGGTCTCCGAGGCCGAGCAGCTCCGCCGCCTCGCGGACTCGAGCGTCGATCTCAGCGCGGGGGAGTTTCCGAAGCTCCAGGCCGAACGCCATGTTCTCGCGCACGGTCATGTGCGGGTAGAGAGCGTACGACTGGAACACCATGCCCACGTCGCGGTCCTTGGGGGGCACCTCGTTGACACGCCGCCCGCCAATCCGGACCTCGCCGCGCGTCACCGACTCAAGGCCTGCGACCATCCGCAGCGTCGTCGTCTTGCCGCAGCCCGAAGGGCCGACAAGGACCACAAGCTCCCCCTCGGTCACGTTCAAGTCGACGGCCTGAACGGCCTCGGAGCCGTCATCGTATCTCTTGCCGACGCCGATGAGCTCAACGCCGGCCATGAGCCCGCCTCCGCCTCGTGGCGGCGAACGCGCAGGTCAATCCCAGGATCGCAACGCCCGCCTGCGTCGACGTCCCCGCGGGTCTCGTCGCGCAACCGCCCGTTGCACCGCGTCCCGAAGCGCCTGAATCGCGGTCTCGCGTCGCGTCGACGTCGACCCGCCCCGCATCCTGTGCGGGTGGCAGACCATCCCGCGAGGCCATCGCATCAGTCGCGGGGACAAGCGCGTCGCGGTCCGGAAGCGCAGCGTCCGCGCTCGGGTCCACGGCCACGTCCGCGCTCGCGTCGAACGCCGCATCCATCGCCGCGTCCGCGCTCGCGTCCACTGCGGCGTCTGCCCGCGGGGTCGAGGACGGCGGCGCGCAGAACTCGGCTGGGGCCGCGTTCAGTCCCAGGAGCCACGCTCCAGCGCCAAACCCGACCATCGGCAGCGCGCCCTCAAAGCGGCCAGAGCTCTGCTCGAGGAGCTCAGGCAACACGTAGGCAGCCGCGTTGCCGCGCGCGCGCAGATAGGCGGTCAAGTCGGCGCCGTCGAAGCCCGCAGCGCGCCGCCATACCTCGGCGCGCAGGTCAATGAAGATCCACTCCTGCTCGTCGTACCACCCCGCGCCGCCTCGCCCGACGCCATCATCGTTGCGCTTGAAGCCGCGCGTCGGGCTGACGCGCAGCCCCGATCCGCCCTCGGTCCCCGGCCGACTTGCTGCGGCCCAGGTTGCGCGGGCCACCTCACCGTCGAACGGTAGGACGCCTTGCGTGAAGGCTTCGACCACGGCCAAGTCGAGGTAGGCCGTCCCCCGCTCCACCTGCTCCAGACTCGCGCCGAGGACACCATCGGGCGCGACGAGGCGCGTCGCGATGCCATCGCGGAGACGATGCGCGAGGCGGCGCCAGCGGTCGCCCGACTGACCGAGCCGCTCTGCGAGCTCCGCGCCGCGGCACGCGCCGACGGCTCCCATGATGCTCGAGAAGGCGAAGCGTTGTCGGAGGCCATCTTCGAGATTGCCGCCCTCCCAGTGCCGCTCCCAGATGCTGCTGTCCGGCGTCAACAGGTTCAGGTCGTCTGTCAACGCCTCGAGCACCGCGAGCACGCCCCGCTCGATGCGCGGCCAGTCCGCGCGCAGGCGCTCGACGTCACCGCCGGCCCGAACCCACTCGTCGACAGACCACAGGAACAGGCCGAAGTCGTCCCACTCGATGTTCGGCCCGTTCTGGTTGCTGTCGCTCTCTTCACGACCGTTGCCGAAGTAGCGCGTCACGCTGACCAAGTAGGGCCGCCCCACGTAGGCTTCGTAGTAGCCGACATCCGCGCCGAGCTGGAACGCGATGGCCTCCCACGCCTCGTCGAGCGCGCCAATGCGGGCGAGCGCCGCGGTCGCGAACGCCATGTCGCGCACCCACGCGATGTTCCAGATGCCGGGTGGCAGACTCGCCAGGATCTGCCCGTAGCCGCCGCCGGGCGTCCGCACCTGCGCCATGCGCAGAAACGCGGCTTGTTGACGCGTGAGTGGCGTGTCCTCGGGCAGAGTCAACCCCGCCTGCCAGGTCGCCCAGAGCGCGCGCTCCGACTCAACGCTCACGCCGTGGTCCGCGAGCGCAGGGGCATCCCCGTGCAGCCACAGGAAGCCGCCCGCGAGGCGGTCGCCTACGCGCTCGAACCGGTAGCCCACGACGCGGTCATCTCCTCGGCTGCCCTGCGCCGAGTCGACGGCCGGATAGCCCAGCCCCTGCGAGGCCAGCGCGAACGGGTTCTCGGGGCTCAGGGCGAGGCCGACGGGCCGACCAAGCGGGAGGTGGTGCACGGTGCCGCGTGCGCCCGACTCGACGACTCGGCCCTCACCCAAGTGTTCGAGGCGCTCGTCGCCCACGTCGCCGCCCGCCGTTGGGCCGCCCAAGTGCAGGTTCTCAACCGTCACCAGAGCATCACCTGGGCCCCCGCCCTCGACCTCGGCGTAGACAGCGACGGCGGGACGTCCCGCCTGCCAGGGGGCGAACATCCACTGCCGAACGACCCGCCCCTCCACGCGCTGCGTCGTACGCACGATCGCGGTGCCCGGCTCGAAGGTGGCCTCCTCGAAGGCCACGTCCCGAAGCCAGGTCACGCGCCCATCCACGACCACGCCCAAGTAGGCGTCGAAGAGCAGGTCCGGCACGACCACGCCGGGTGCCTCAACGCGGTAAATCGCGGGCCAGAAGGCGTCGAGCTGACGCGTCTGCAGGTCAAGGGTAAAGGCGCCGTGGCCGTTCGACGACTGCAGGACACGCAAGTCCTGAGCGTTCGCCGAGTGCACGGTCGTCGACAGCAGCGCAATCATAGCGCAGAGCAGGGCGCGCATCGTCACTCCTCTGGCGAGGCCTCAAACAAGGCCGCCGGCGGGTGTCCCTCAGCGGTACGTGAACTTGAGCTCGTAGTCGCACAAGAAGAAGGTGTCGCCCTCTTCAATGCGCTTGTGCTCGATTCGTTTGCCGTTGAACTCGATACCGTTCGTCGAATCGAGGTCTTTGATGAAGAACTGCCCGCCTCTGAAGATAACGGCGCAGTGTTTTCGAGAAATGTTGCCATCTCGAATCGTGAGGTCGGTCTGCTGGCTGCCGCGTCCGATGACGAACTTCTCTTTGTCGACGCGATACCGCTGTCCGTTGAACAGCAGGTGGAGCGTAGGCTTCGCTCCACTGGCCTCGGCGGGTGGCTCGGCAGCCCCCGAAGCCTGCCCAGGCAGAGGGGGCGGTCGGCGGGCAGCGGGCTGGGGCGTCGGCGTCGGCTGCGCGATCGACGGCGGCGCCGCGCGGGGCGCCGGAGGCGCGGGCACCTGTGGTTGAGGTGTGGAGTACGGCGCGACGGCGGGTGCGGCCTGCGGCGCCTCCGCGCGCGGACCCGCCAGCGAGTAGTTGCGGCTCCGAGCGTAGTGGCGCATCGACTCGTTGATGAGGTAGTCCATCGAGCAGCCGAGGTCGCGCGTCATGACCTCGAACAGCTCCCAGAGATAGTCGCGACAGTAGTAGCTGCGCAGCGTCTTTCGGTTCTGGTCGGTCATCTTGGACTGCCCCCATGTCAAAAATGGCGCAGAGAAGTAACACACCGCGTGCACACTTGGGAACAGGTCGCGCGCGCTGGAGGGTCGCCCCATGAGGCTCGTCGTTCAGAGGGTTCGGAGCGCGCGTGTCGAGGTCGACGGCGCGGTGGTCGGCGCGATCGAGCGCGGGCTCTTGGTCCTCGTCGGTGCGGCACCGATGGACACCCGCAGCGAGGTCGAGGCCCTCGCCGCGAAAGCCACTCAGCTGCGCGTCTTTCCAGACGGTGACGGCAAGATGAACCTCGACCTCGCGCAGATCGGCGGGCAGGTGCTCGCCGTCTCGCAGTTCACGCTCTTCGGCGATTGCCGCAAGGGACGACGCCCCTCTTTCCAAGCCGCTGCGCCACCCGGGCATGGTGAGGCCATGTACGACGCTTATGTCGAGGCGACACGGGCGCTTGGCTTCGTGTGCGCGACCGGGTGCTTCGGGGCAGACATGCAGGTCCACCTGCAAAACGACGGTCCCGTGACTTTGCTCCTCGACTCGACGCGCCTCTTCTGAGCCCCGCGCCCCGCGCAGCTCAGTCGAAGCTCGGGCGTACGAGCCGCCGCTGCGTTGCTGCCGCGACGCCTTGGGGTGCGTCCCGGACCACTCGAAACCCGCAGCCGAGCGAGGGCACGTCGCGCGGCACGCCCAAGCGGTGCGTGGCGCGACACCCCATTTCGCTCGTCGTCAGATAATTCCCCCCGCGCACCACGCGCAGGTTCGGGTCTGCGGCGAACGTGCTGTCACAATACTCGCTCACGAGGCCGGCCATGTCGTAGAGACCATAGGGAGAGCGGTCGGTCGGGAACGAGCCCACGGTCTCGGGTACGGGTCGGCCCTCGCGAGACGTCGCCATCCGGCAGAATGTCGGGTCGAAGCGGTGCCCCCAAGGGTAGGCGCGCCCATCGGCGCCGCGCGCCGCGCGCTCCCACTCGTCCTCGGTCGGGAGCCGCACCGCTCGGCCATAGGCCTCGGACGCCCATGCGCAGTAGGCCGTGGCGTCATCGAAGCTGATCCCCAAGACAGGCCAGTAGGGGTCCCAGCGAAACCCCTCGCGGTCGATGCTCGGGAGAGCGATACGACCGTCTGCGTCTTTGACCCACAAGAAGCCCTCGCGCGCCTTGAGCCGGGGCACCCGCGCGACCGCGGCGCCGGGCGACTGCGCCGTCAGCGCGTGCAAGAACGCGAGGTACTCGGCGCATGTCACGGGGGAGCGCCCGAAGAACAGGTCGGGGATCGAGGTGACGCGCCGCTGCCGCGCGCTCGCGCAGGCCTCATCGCCGCCGGCCACGAAGCGCCCCCCCGGGACGTAGACCATGTGGGCGCCGATGTCGTCCTCGGTGAAGAGTCGGCACGTCACGTCAGTGACCTCGCCGCGCTCAATCTGCACAGGCAGGATGACGTCCCGGTAACCCGGGAGCGAAACTGTGAGCAGCCAGCTCCCGAAAGCGAGCGGCACGTTGCTCAGAGGCGTCTGCCCGAGGGACTCCTCGATCATTGGCATCAACTGCAGATCGACTTCGACCAGCCTCGCCGCGGTGACCTGAGCGCCGGGCGGCTCCGACCGCAGCACTAGGCGCCCCTCGTCGCGGAGCTGGTCGTCGAAGAGGCCACGATTGTAGGCCTCGACGAGCCCGCGGTAGTGAATGACGCCCTCTTCGTCGTTTGTTCGCTCCGACTCTCTGAGCTTAAACCAGTACAGCTTCGCCAGCTCGTTCGCGGCCTCTGCGTTGGTCGGATCAAAGCCGACCGACGCCATGAACGCCTGCGCCGCTGCGCTGAAAACCTGGTGCATCTCCGACCGCGCCGCGGTGAGCTCGGACTGTAGCGACCAGAGCGGACGCTTCATCTCGATGGGTTCGTGGCCCGCGAGTCGCCACTCGAAGGCCGCGACATCGTCGGCGAGTTGCTCCGCGCGGACACGAGCGACCTTGAAGCGGTCAACGAGCTGCCGACCCTCTTCGACCTTGTCGACGGACATCCTCGCGCGCCGGTCAAGGTCTTCGACACCGGAGAGGTATCGTTCGAGGTCCTGAATCACCTCGCGGCAACTCTGGTAGCGGTCCTCGCGCTGCTTCGCGAGGCAGCGCAGCGCGATCTCTTCGAGCGCCTTCGGGACGTCGTTTTCAGGGGCGCGCGCGCTGGGCGGCGTGACCGGCATGGTCAACACAGCGGTCAGCGTCTGCCGAAAGTTCTTGCCTCGGAACGGCGGCACATACGCCAGGATTTCGTAGAGGAGAGCCCCCAACGAGTAGATGTCCGATCGCGCGTCGACCTCGTCTACGCGCCCCGCGGCCTGCTCCGGCGCCATGTACGCGGGCGTCCCAGTCACGACGCCCATCATCGTGGCGTCTTCGGACTCGCTGCGCAGCGTCGAGACCTGCGCCTCGGCTGCGACGTCTTCTCGCCGCCCCAAGACCTTGGCGACCCCCCAGTCCAACACGAGCGTCTCACCGAAGTCACCGACCATCACGTTCGACGGCTTGATGTCTCGGTGGACGACCCCGCGGCTGTGCGCGAAGCCAATCGCCATGCACACCTGCTGGAAGATCCCGAGGAGGCGCGTGCGGGTGAACTCTTCGATCGACCAGTCAGCGCTCGCGAACTCTTCGGGCTTACGCAAGCGCTTGATGATGTCTTTGAGAGTGCGTCCCCGGACGATCTTCATCGTGAAGAAGACTTCGCCCCCCGAGAAGAAGCCGATCTCGTGCACAGGCACGATGTTTGGGTGCTCGAGCTGCCCGGTGATCTGCGCCTCCTCGACGAACTTCTTGAGGACGTAGTCCGAGACGGCGTTCCCCTCGATGAGCGTCTTCATGACGACCGTCCGCATCAGATCGCGGTCGCGGACGACATTGATACGCCCGACGCCGCCCCGCGCGAGCTCAGGGCCGAACTGGTATCGTTCGGGTGCCTGAGACGGCCCGAGCGCGTGCGCCCTGAGTCGCATCGAGCGGGTCACGAGGTCGCCGTCCTCCGGGTACGCCCCACTCTGGCCGCTGCCCTCGGCGTTCAGCCACTGGCCCGACCGCGACGAGTCACCGCCTGCTGTGCCCCCGTCGACGCTCCCCGCGCCCACCTGAGGCTCTTGTGCGTCGCTGATCAGCCCCTGTACGAGCGCGCCGTGTCCCGCGGCCGCGAGACGCTCACAGAGCCGCGCGAGCGCCTCGGCGTCGATGCGGCCTGCCCGCACTGCGCGCCTGACCCGCTCTGGGAGATCGTTCGCCATGGAGCGCGGACTGTACGCCCCGCCCGTTGCTCCACTCAAGCGAGCGTGGTATCAGAGCGCGCTTTTCGGCCGCGGCCGCGCACACGCTGAGCGCGGGGCGCGGACGCCCGTCAGGTCGAGTGCCATGTACACGCTCATCGCCGCCCTCGTCGTTATCGTGTTGACCATCGCCGTGCCCGGGCTCTTCGACGTCGAGGCGAAGTGGACCGTGCTCCCCGCCCTCGTGCTCGGCATAGGCGCCTACGTCCTGCTGAGCCGACGCGTCCGCCAGCGCCTCGAGAGCGTGAATGCCGAGGCCGGCGCCGAGATGCAGAGGCTGCAGGCCATGATGCAGCAGTTCGCTCAGCGCCCGGTCACGCCGGCCCAGCGCAACGCAGCGCTCAAGACGGCGGGGGAACACATCGACCGCGCTGTCGAGGCCTTCAAGAAGGGCCTCTTCCTCGAGCCGTGGCAGTTCGGTGTCGGCATCCAGCTCAACGGGCAGATCGGCAGCCTGCTCTTCACGAAGACCCAGCTCGTGCCGGACGCCTCGGTCGCTGCGGCGATCCCCTACTTGGAGAAGGCGCGCGTCCGCGGTCGCCTCGCGAGCGTCTTCGCGGGACTGTGGCCGGCGTGGGCCATGCTCGGCGTGGCCTACTACAAGGGGGGCAAAGAGAGCTTTCCCAAGGCCAAGGCGCTCTTCGAGCAGTGCCTGCCGAACGCGTCCCGCGAGGCGATGTTCTGGCAAATCTATGCATGGATCTTGCTCAAGGAAGGCGAGACCGACGCCGCGATCTCCACCCTCGCCCGCGCCCGCGATGCGCTGCCGAACGACGAGACGGTCGCAGCGAACCTGACGGCCCTTCAAAACGGCAAGAAGATGTCGATGCAGGCCTACGGGGACCAGTGGTACCAATTCGGCCTCGAGGCGCCCACGGCGCAGATGTCACCGGCCATGCAGCAGCAGATGATGCAGCAGCAGATGATGCAGCAGCGCATGGCGCACCCGCGGTCCCGCCCCACCTCTAAGCGGAGATGACCTCGACGCCCCGAGCCCTCGGCCGCTACGTCCTCAAGCGGCGGCTCGCGGCGGGCGGGATGGGCGAGGTGTATCTCGGCGAGGTCCAGGGCGCCGCCAACTTTACGAAGCGCGTCGCGATCAAGCGCATCCTGCCGCACCTGGCGCAGACGCCCGGCTTCGAGGCCAAGTTCATCGACGAGGCGCACGTCATGGTGCAACTGCACCACGGCAACATCGTGCCTGTCCTTGAGCTCGGCGATGAAGCGGGCGAGCTCTTCATCGTCATGGAGTACCTGCCGGGCCGCGACCTGCGGGCGGCGCTGCAGCGCCTCCGCAGCGCCGGGCGGCCGTGCTCGGTTGAACTGGCGATTTGGCTCCTCTGCGAGGTCTGCGACGCGCTCGACTACGCGCACCGCAAGACAGGCGCTGACGGCCAGCCACTCCAGATCGTGCATCGGGATGTCAGCCCGTCGAACGTGATGCTCGGCGCGAGCGGCGAGGTGAAGCTCCTGGACTTCGGCATCGCGCGGGCCCGCGGGAGTCTCCACCAGAGTATCTCCGGCACGCTGCAGGGCAAGTTCGCATACATGAGCCCCGAGCAGGCCGAAGGGCTCGCCGTCGATGCGCGGAGCGACATCTTCTCCGCAGGCCTCGTGTTGTACGAGCTGCTGACCGGCGTGCGCCCGCTCGAGGCTGAATCAGAGACGGAGACGCTCAGGCGTGTGCGCAGCGCGGAGATACCGCCGCCTTCGACGCACCGCCCCGAGATCTCGCCCGACCTCGACGCCGCGCTCATGAGAGCGCTGACGCTGCGCCCAAGTGACCGCTGGACGACGGCTGCCGATTTCGGGCGCGCGCTGAGCCAGGCCGCTGCGCCTTACGGAGCGTCCGACCCGCGCGGACTGACGCGCCTCCTCGAGGAGCTGTTCCCCGAAGGCGTCGTCCCCGAAGCCGCGCTCCCTGAGCTCTCGCTCGACGCGGCGCTGAACGCGCAGCTCGAGGCCGCTCAGGCCGCCAACGATGGCATGGCTCAAACGCGCACTGCGTCTCGGCCGCAGCCCGCGGCGACGCCCTCTGCATCGCCGTCCGCCCGCCCGGCGGTCGAGCCGTCGACCCCGCCAGCGGAGGTCACGCCCCATCAGGCGCAGTTGCCGAGCGGCGCGTTCTCGGCCTCACCCACGCGCGTCCCCAAGTTTCGCTGGATCTTTCTCGGCGCTGCGGTCGCGTCGATCGCCGCTGCTGTCCTGCTCCTCACACCGCCCGCGCAGGTGCCCCTCGACGTGCGGGTGACGCCTGCCGACGCCGCGGGCTTGCGCGTCACGGTCAACGGCGCACCGCACCCCGAAGGCGCCACCTATGCGGTGGGTACGCGCGTCGACGTCTGTGCCGCCGCGCGTGACTTTCAGGAGCGGTGCGAGGGTGAGTATCGAGTCCGGGCCGAGGCGAACGTGGTGAGGCTCGGCCTCGAACCCCGCATCGCGCTCGTGACCTTCACCGCGACGCCGGCGAACACCGAGGTCGTCGTCGAGGGCATCGAGGCGCCCTTTACACAGGGGACGCCTCGCAATGTGCGCCTCGGTCACGCAGTCCGCGTAGTCTACCGGGCCGCCGGCCACGAGCCACTCGAGAAGACGTACGACCTGCTCGCGCTGGGTGAGCCGCGCGCGGTCCGCGAGGCGCTGACGCCGCAGGTCGTGCCACCTGATGCGCCACCCGCAGTCGACTCCGCCTCGGCCCCCCCGACAAACGAGGCCGTCGGGCGCCGGACGATCGCCGCGATGTCCTTCGTCGTCGACTCATCACCGACCGGCGCCGAAGTCTACCGAGGCACAACGCCCATCGGCCGCACGCCCCTCACCTTGCCGGCGCCGTCCTCCCCGACCACGCTGACCTTTAGGCTCTCGGGCTTCGCGGATCTGCGCCGCGAAGTCGGACCCGCCGATGGGCCGCGGCTCGCCGTCGCGCTTGTGCCGGCCGCGCCGGGCTTCGTGACTGTGCGCGTGATGCCGCCTGCCGGGAGCCTGCTCCTCAACGGCGCAGACTTGGGAACGAACGTGCTCGACAAGCGCGCGCTGCCCCCGGGCGAGCACGAGATCACGGCGCGCTTCAAGGGCGCACAAGAAACACGTAAAGTCGTTGTCAAGGCGGGTGAGAGCGTCGTCCTGAAGCCCTTTATTCTCGTCGCCGCCGATGAAGCTGACCCCGCCGCGCCCCAAGGAGCCTCGCCCTGAGTGACCCTGAGCACACGCAGACACGCGCCGTAGACGCTGTCGAGCGCCTGAGGACGCGCGCCTACTCGCTCGAGGTCATCGAGGGTCCCGACCGAGGCAAGGTGTTCAAGGTCAAGGAGCGCTCGGCGCGCTTGGGCACGAGCCCAGAGAATGAGATCGAGCTGAACGACGGCACCACGAGCCGCTTTCACGCGCGTATCGACGCAGACCAGCGGGGACATCGGCTGATCGATACCGACAGCAAGAACGGCACCTACCTGGGCGACGCGCGCATTCTGGATGCGTTCCTCTACCCTTCGGCGCTGGTCCGAATCGGCGACAGCGTGCTGCGTTACCAACCCGCCGATGAGCCCATCGACATCGAACTCTCCCGCGCGGAGCGTTTTGGTCGACTCATCGGCCGCTCGGTGGTCATGCGTGAGCTCTTCGCGCTGCTTGCGCGCGTCGCGCCCACGGACACGACGGTGCTCATCGAAGGCGAGAGTGGCACGGGCAAGGAGCTCGTGGCGGAGGCGCTCCACCAGCACAGCCGGCGAGCGTCAGGGCCCCTCGTCGTCTTCGATTGCTCTGCCGTCGCGCCCAATCTCGTCGAGAGCGAGCTGTTCGGGCATGTCAAAGGCGCGTTCACGGGCGCGGCGGCGACCCGCGCGGGCGCCTTCGAGCGCGCGCACAACGGGACGCTCTTCCTCGACGAGATCGGCGAGCTGCCACTTGAGCTTCAGCCGAAGCTCCTACGCGCGCTCGAGCAGCGCGAGGTCAGACCCATTGGCGGCGACCGGACGGTCAAGGTCAACGTCCGCATCGTCGCGGCCACGAACCGCACCCTGACGCGCGAGATCGAGGCCGGTCACTTTCGTGAGGACCTCTACTATAGGCTCGCGATCATCCGAGCGTATCTCCCCCCTCTCCGCCGCCGTGCCGAGGACATCCCCGCGCTCGTCGCGGCGTTCCTCGAGCAGCACAAGACGCCGTCGGGTGAGCCGGTACAGGTCAGCTACGACACGACCGTCAAGTTGCAGCAGCACCGCTGGCCCGGCAACGTGCGCGAGCTGCGCAACTTCGTGGAGCGCGCGGCCATGCTCGCGACGAGCAATCGCCTCGAGACGCGCTTCTTGGTGCCGCCGAGCGCGCAGGCCGAGGTGACGCGACCGCCCCCCGTCGCTGAGCTGACCACCGCTGCGGAGCTCACGGCAGGGCCATCGGTGGCGACCTTCGACGAGACGCTCGCGTTCAAAGACGCGAAGGCGCGCCTGATCGACGAGTTTGAGCGCGCCTATTGGTCCCGGCTGCTCGACCGCACGCGCGGCAACATCAGCGCAGCCGCGCGCCTCGCCGGTATTCACCGCAAGAGCGCGGAGTACCTGCTCAAGAAGCTCGACCTTCGCGGCCAGGGCGACGCCGAGGACGCGGAGGCCGAGTGACGCGCCGCGCCCCCTCTTGGCTCCGCGCGGAGCTGTTCGGCGCGCTCTGCCTCGGCGCGACAGCCTGTGGCACAGACCGCGCGCTCACAGGCGTCTGGCAGCAGGTCTGTGAAGGCGACGCGTCCGCCTGCACCGACGCGGCGTTCGTGTACAAGCTCCACCTCGGCCGATTCGGTGACGACCTGACCGGCTTGGTGGCGCGCTACGCGAAATCCGGTCCCGCTGCGTCCTTCGACACCCTGCGCGAGTGCGGGTGCTACCTCGTCACGTCGGGCAGCGCGCGAGCGCTCACGACCCGCTTCCAGATTGAGCCGGGCATGCCATCCGCGCTCGGCTGCCCCGCCGTCGGGCACGCATTCTCGGCGCCGGGCTGCGAGGACGCCATCGCCAATCCCCCTTGCCAAGCCGTGCAGTTCGAGCTCGACGGCGAGTCGGACACGCTCGTCGGGACCATGAAGTGCGACGACGCCCCGCCGGTGACCGTGCGATTCGAGCCGGTCAACGAGCGCCTCCGACGCACCTGCGTCGGGGCTTGTCGAAACGCGCCGGACACCGGGTCCAGCGAGTGAACGCGCCGAGAGCCCTGTGGGCGCTGACTGTGGTCGTCGTCACGCTGAGCGCGGCGCTCGTGTCCGCAGCCCCCGCGCCCGACGCCGCCCGCATCTTGGCGCCGCCCCCCGAGGGCTTCAAGCGCCCCACTGTCCTGGTTTATCCCCTCGTCGACATGGCCCCGCTCGCCGAGGTCGCCCCCGCGATTGTCTCCACCCCAGCCGCCCAGTCCAATGTCCCCGCGTTCGACGCGTTCGTGAGCGCGCTCTCCCGGTACCCCAACCTGCGGGTCGTGACGCCGTCGAGCGTCGTCTCACGGATCAAGGCGCGTCGCACGTGGCTTGAGGGCGTGCGCGTCGGTGCTGCGCGCGCCGACGAGGGTCGCGACGCCTCCGCTCAGGTGCGCCTCGAGGACGCCACGCGCGCGCTGGCCGACGCCGCGCGCGTCCTTCACGAGGTCGAGCATGCCTATGTCGACCCTCGCGCGGTCGCGCGCACCGAGCTGGCGCGCGCATCGACCCTCTTGGAGCAGGGCAACGCTCTCGAGGCGAACGAGGCCTTCGTTGCGGCCCTCTCGACGGACGCGCGCACACGGCTGAGGCCGGAATACGACCGAGCCGAGACCATCGCCGCACTCGAGCGGGCGCGGTTGGGCTTGCTGACGGCGCCTAGAGCGCCCGAGCGGTTCACCCGCTGGCCTGCGAGCGAGTCGGCCGCAGCAGACGTCTTCATCGTTCGGGCGAGGCACCATGCTGCTCAAGGGGGTGAGCCCGCGCGGTTGGAGCTCGTCGTCGTATCGGCGAACGGCACGCTTGTCCCGGAGACCCAACCGCTGCCCGCCGGAGTGCCCGCTGAGGAAGCCGGGGGGCGCCTCGCGTCACGCCTATTCGCGTGCCTGCCTTTTGGTGGTGCGGCGCCCGTGCGGCGAGCAACGCGCGAGGTGCGCGCGGATGTCGGCGGGGCCGGCTTCGTCTTCCTTGAGAACCCGCTCGACCCCTTCGGCCACGTCGGCGCAGCGGTCCACCTGACAACACAGATCGCCAAGCGCGTCTCGATTGAGACCATGGCGATGGTCTCGAACAGTATCGCGGACTCAAGCGCGCAGATCACAGAGAGCATGGTCACCCTGCGCGGAGCGATCGCGCCGGGGTTCGAGACGCGACTCGGCGGGGCTCGGCTCGAGGCGCACGTGGGCCTCGAGGTCGCGAGCCCAGGCGCCTTCGTCACCAGCAGCAACGTCTACTGCCGCCATTTCGGCGTGCCGACGGACGGATTGGGATACCAGGCGTGCGTCGATGGAGGCGGCCTCGACCGCACACCGCGGCGTGTGCTCGTCGGAGCGTACGCGTCCCTCGGGGCGAGCCTCGACCTGCCAGAGGACCTCTACTTGGTCGCGCGGTTGAACTACGCCGAGTATCTCTTCGCGAGCGGCTCGAGCGACCTCGGCAGGCCGCTCGGGGGCGCGCTCAGCCTCGGCTATCAACTCCGTTGAATCGCCCGCGCCGAACGCGCATCCTTCGGCCGCCGTGGCCGCGAGTGACTCGACCCGGCCCGCGCCGAGGCAACCCTCGGCGCCTCTTTGGAACCCGCTGACGACTTAAGCCGAGCGCCGCTCGGACCCACGCTCGCCCAGCGCCCGTGATCGCGAAGCCCTCCGGGGAGGCCGAGGTCTGTGCCTCCCACCCGAGGTCGACGCGCACGAGCGCACCTCGGCGGGCGCGGAGGGCGGCGCAGGCTGGAGTTGCGCGGTCACCGGAGAGCGCCCAGCGCGTCGGCGCGACTGGGTCTACGCTCGTGGCCACGGCGCCTTGACTGCACGGTGCTCGTCAGGGCATCAGATCGACGACCGGATTCGAGAGGGTCGCGAGGACCTCACCCGCGGCCGAGACGAGGCGAACCTCGACGACATCGCCCGCGACGAGGGGCCCGACCCCCGCCGGTGTCCCCGTCGCGACCAAGTCTCCGGGCTCGAGCGTCATGTGGGCGCTCAAGTACTCCACAAGCTCCGCGAAGCCGAAGACCATCGCGGAGAGGGGCGCGTCTTGCCGAGTCACGCCGTTGACCGCGCACTGAACGCGCGCGTCCAGCGCAGGCATACCCGGGAGGACGAGGTCGCCGACCGGGCAGAAGGTGTCGAAGCCCTTCGCGCGGGTGAAGTGGGCGTCTTTGCGCTGCAGGTCGCGCGCGGTCACGTCGTTGAGCAATGTGTGACCCGCGACGTACTCGGCGGCGTCGCGCGCGGAGATCCGGCACGCGCGTCGCCCGATCACCAGCGCGACCTCGCCCTCGTGGTGGACCTCGGCGCTCTGCGGCGGCCGCACGATCGCCTGCCCCGGACCAATGAGCGCACTCGGCGGCTTGGAAAAAAAGATCGGCCGCTCGGGCACTGCGTTACCTAACTCAGCGGCGTGCTCGCGGTAGTTTCGACCGATGCAGAGGATCTTCGTGGGGCGCGGCGTCTTCATAGGGAGAACATCGCCTCGAAGCCCGCGCAAATGCAATGTGACCGCGGCTTGACCCTGTAACCCCTCGACCCTAGACTCATCCCGCGACGCGTGCGCCTCGGGGCAGCGCGCGCGCCCTGTGATGATTGGGAGTGTGCATGGCCGGTGAACGCAAAGAGAACTCGGTCCTCTTCAGCCTCAAGGAGCTGAAGGACTTCGCGTCCGAAGAGCCTCAGGAAGAGGTCGCTCGACCGGGAGCTTCGCTCAAGGCGTCGTCGACGCCGGCGCCCAGGCGCTCGGGCGCGCTCGATGACATGGGTTCGCTGCTTGCTGACCTTAAGAATGAGGTGAACGAGGACATCGCCGCCGAAGAGCGTCGGCTCAAGGAAGAGCGCGAGCGGCAGCGTGAAGCCGAAGAGCGCAAGATCCGCGAGACGGCCACGATGCAGCGGGCGGAGATCGAGGCGAAGATCGCTGCCGAGCAAGCACGCCGCCGCGCCGCCGAAGATGAGCGACTTGAGCGCCTGCGTCGTCAGGACATCGAGGAGCGTCGCGCTCGGGGTGAGATCATCGACGAGCCGGAACCGCAGGTCGCCGTCGAGGTCGTCCCCGCGCCGTCCTTCGACGCGCTCTCCGCCGACAAGGTCGCCCCCACCGCCCTCGCGCCGCAGCCCCCCGCAGGTCGGGGCACAGGCTTCTATCTCACGGTCGTCGGCCTGCCGGTGCTCTGCGTGACCGCCGTCGCCATCGCGTTCATCATGAAGCAAGAGCCACCGCCCGCGGCGCCCGCGCAGCCCATCGTGGTCAACGTCGCGCCGCAGACGACGCCCCCCACGATGCCGCCCACGGCGACGCTGACGGCCGTCCCCGTGGCCGCGCCCGCCGCGGTTGTCGCCGATGCGGACAAGGCCGAGAAGAAGAAGCCCGCCGGCGGCCGCAAGCCTGGCGGCGTCGCTAAGCCCGCAGGCGAGAAGCCCGCGCCCAAGCCTGCCGGCATCAAGATCGACCTGAACGCGGACTGAGCGGCGGGCGCGGCGCCGAGAGCGCCCCGCCCCGCGCGCTCAGGTCAAAGGCACAGGCCGTAGGCCCAGCCCGCCTCTTGGTTGCGGACGCACATGCCGCCGTTCGCGCAGTCGGCGTCCGCCGTGCAAGTCGCGATGCAGACCGAGCCGCCGCCCGGATCGCCGCAGAAGGCCTCGTCCGCACAGTCTGTCGAGGTCGTGCAGCGCTCACCGATGCCTGCAGCGCCCGCGGGACCACAGGCCCCGAGGTCTGTGACCAAGTTGAACGGGCGGCACGCGCGGCCCGCACCGCAGGCCGCGCCCTGCGCCATGCGGCAGTCACTCGTCAGGCAGAGGCCCAGCGCGCGCGTCTCATCGAACGCCGGCGTCGCCGGGTCGTCGCGGTCGCTAAAGTCGATGCACTGCCGGCCGCCCGCGCAGCCGCGGCCCGCGCGAGGGTCGCAGAGCGTGGCGCACGTGCCGGTCGCGTCGAAGTCGAGCGATGGGTTGAGGGCGTCGTCCGGATCGCCGTAGCAGAGCATGCCGGAGCCACACTGCTGGGCGCGGTCTCCCGCCGTGCGACCCGTCGCCTGTGAGTTGCAAGGGCGGCCCTCGGTCGCGCTACCCGCCTCGAGGCAGAGGCCCTCGGGGCCCGGCGCGGCGGGGTCACCGACCGCGAGCGGCAGGCACGTACCGGCCCACTGCTGCGCGCTGCCCGCGGAGCACGCGCCGTACACGTTGCCATTGCCCTCGGCCGCGCCGCAGAGCGCGTAGTAGCAGACCTGAGCGCCCTCGATGCAGCCCATGTGCTGCGGGCAGATGTCGTCCGTTTGGCACGCGACCAAGCAGATCGACGACGCCCCCGCGTTGATGCACGTCTGCGTCTGCGCGTCACACAGCGCCGGGTCGTTCGTGCAGTCGGAGAACTGAGCCGTGACACAGCGCCCACCCCGGCACTCCTGCGTACCGACCTCGCAGTGGTAGTCGGTGTCGCAGGTGCCGTTCAGGCGGACACAGTGGCCGTCCGTGCACTGCTCGGCGGGGCCACAGGCATAAGGGCAGCCCACCTCACACTGACCCGACGCGTCATTGCAGACCTGACCCGCGTCGCAACCGCCCACGCGGCAGTCGGGCTGGCAGATGCCGCGCGCGCCGTTGTCGATCTCGATGCAGGTCCAGCCGTCGCGGCAGTCGACGCCATCGCCGCACAGGTCAAAGCACAGGTCCGTCTGACCCGCAGGCAGGCATGCCTTGCCGGCCCCGCAGGCGCGGTCGCTCTGGCACTCAGAGCGGCAAAAGCCGCCGGGCACGCGGCCCATGGACGCCTCTTCAGTGAGGCACGCATCGCCGGCCGGGCAGTCCGCGTCGCCCGTGCAGGGCCCCGCGTGCTCCCCCGCGGGCGGGGGCGGCGTGATGCTCACGCAGCGGCCCGTCGCCGGCTCACAGGCCTGACCCGCGGGGCAGCTCACGCCGTCGCAGGGCGCCGCGGGCTCGCCGCCTGCGGGCGCGCCGCCGCTGGGGTCACCGCCGGCGGGCGCACCACCGCTGGGCTCGCCACCCGCGGGGGCGCCGCCACTGGCTGCACCGCCTTGCGGCGGCGGCTCAACCGCTGCGTCAAGGCGAATCGAACGGCCCATGTCGCGTTCGGTTGCGATGTCGCCGCAGGCCTCGGCGGGCGCCTGGTTCGCAGCGCCCGCGCCAAACTGGCAGAGGTCTTGCGCGTTGCAGACGCCCAAGATCGGCTCCGAGCCGTTCGCCGTCGAGCGCGTCAGCGGCGCGCCCGACGGGTCTAGGGGCGTACAGCACGTGCCGACGATGTCGCCGAACTTGCAGGGCGCCTCGTCTGTGGACTCGGCCGCGCAGCCACCGACGACCGCGCTCAGGAGCGCCGCCGCCAGCAGTCTATGGATGGGATAGTCGCTCATCTGCTCTCCTCGGGTGCGTGGCGGTACGAGCCGACCGCACGCAGTCACCGAGGCAGAGCCGCCCGGAGAGCGTCGGCGGCCCGAAGGCCGCGGGGCGAAATCAGGGCATCATGCCCTGGGCGGGAACGCAAGCGCCGATGACCGTCGAAGCAGGGTCACCGAAGACCTCGGTGAGGCACATCGTGCCCGCCGGGCAGGTGTGGCCGCTGTCCGGGATCGTGTCGCACAGCTTGATGCAGGTGGTCGCGCCGCCCTGCTGGAGCGCCGCGCAGATGTTGCCCGGCTCGCAGTTGTTCTCGCCCGTGTTCATGTTCTGCTGGCAGGCGCCGCCCGTCGCGACGGTCTCCTGACCCGCAGCGCAGAGACCCAGGGCGACCTCGGGGTTGCCGCCGCGCGCGCCGATGACGGCGAACTCGCACGCGCGACCCTCGCCGCACTGACCGACCGCGCCGAAGACGTCGCAGTCGCCGACGCAAGCGCCGAGGCCGTCGAAGTTGAAGAACGGCAGCGCGCAGCCGCTGGCGCCCGTGCAGTTCGTCTGGTTGTTCACGTCGCAGAAAGCGTTGCAGGTGGGGTCGCCGCCCTGCTCGAAGAAGTTGTTGCAGACGTGGCCCGGCTGGCAGTTGCCGAAGTACGTCGCGTCGTCCGGCATGCAGGCCTCGCCCTGAACGCCCGCGCCGACCGTGCCGGCGTAAGTCGCGCACTCGCCGTAGATGCTGCCGTTGGGCTCGCGGCCAGCGACGACACAGACCTCGCCCGCGTCACAGCCGGTCTGAGCGTAGATGTCGCACTTCTTGATGCAGTACTTGATGTTCAGGCCGTTGTAGTCGGCCGACGCGTCGATGCAGGACTCGCCCTCGGGGCAGGAGTCGTTCTGGCCGCAGGCATCGCCGCCGCAAGGCGCCTTGCAGGTGCCGCCGATGCAGAGGTTCGGGGCCGCGCAGAAGATGTCCATCGACGGGTCACAGGCCTCACCGACAGCCGCCTCGCCTGCGGGGGCGCAGACCGTGATCGGGGACGCGAGGAGGCACGTGGCGGGCCTGCCGCAGGTCGCCTCGGCCGCGCAGGGCTCGCAGTCGTCGCTCGGGAAGCAGTAGCCGGGGCAGCGCGCCGCGCCATCCGCGCACTCCGCGAAGGGCGCGCAGAGCTCGTTCGCCTCGCAGTCGGACGGGTCCGAGAGCGTGTCACACGTCGAGAAGCAGCGGCCGACGGGCTCCATGGTCGCCTCGTCCATGCCGGTCTCTTGGCAGATCAGGCCGCGGTCGCACTGGTCGTTGCGCGGGTCGCACTGGGCGCCCTTCTCGAGCGCGCCACCGCCGGCGCCGCCGTCCGGCTGGCCAGCGGGGTCCGAGCCGCCCGTCGCGCCGGCCGGGTCCGAGCCGCCCGTCGCGCCGGCCGGGTCCGTACCACCCGTCGCGCCGGCCGGGTCCGTGCCGCCCGTCGTGCCGGCCGGGTCCGTGCCGCCCGTGTTGCCCGCGGGGTTCGTGCCGCCCGTATTGCCCGCGGGGTTCACGCCCGCGTCAGGCGAGGCGCCCCCCTCTTCGGTCTTGCACCCCGAGACGGCGAGCGCAACGGCCGCCGCCAGCACCAGCATCAGATTCGAACGCTCCATGAACTCGCTCCTTGCGACGACGCCGCTCCGGACGCCGTGTGAAACGGGCAAAACCCGCCGAAAAATCTGCGGCACGCTAGAGATGCGCATGCGTCTTGTCAATCTCTCAATTGACGAACCAGACCCCTCTGGTGTACGCGCCGACCCCCCAGCGTGGATCGACTGTCGCGGCTCTCGTAGAGTCGCTGCGAGGGCAGTTTTCTGCACCGCGCGGTTCTGCGCTCATCGCCCCATTGCCAAGCCCGGAGCCCCCATGTCGACCCCGCAACGGCCCGCCCCGTCCTCCGCACGTCCTCTGACTGTCGCCATCGTCGGCGCGACCGGCGCGGTGGGCGGCGAGATGCTGAGCGTCCTCGCGCAGCGCGGCTTTCCCGTGGGCCGCTTGAAGGCGCTCGCCTCCGAGCGTTCTGCCGGAACGAGCGTCGAGTTTGACGGAGATAGCGTGCGGGTTGAGCGGCTCGAAGAGGGCTCTTTCGAAGGGGTCGATGTTGCGCTTTTCTCGGCGGGCGGCTCGGTCAGTGAACAGTTCGCGCCCGCGGCGGTCCGCGCGGGCGCGGTCGTGATCGACAATACGAGCGCGTTCCGCATGCGCCCCGAGGTGCCGCTGGTGGTGCCCGAGGTCAACGCCGACGCCCTCGAGGCCCACGCTGGGCTCATCGCCAACCCCAATTGCTCGACGATCCAGGCCGTGGTCGCGCTCGGCCCTCTTCACTCTGCGTTCGGTCTTCGGCGCGTGACTTACTGCACGTATCAGTCGGCCGCGGGCGCGGGCGCGCAGGCGATGGACGAGCTCAAGGAGCAGACCGTCGCGCTGCTGAACTTTCGCGACCCGCCCGTCCACAAGTT
>Ga0164295_10000662_pt1 | contig 28868 bp, 32 predicted proteins | sample GEODES006metaG_FD_111798 | JGI IMG/M metagenome (GOLD analysis project Ga0164295, IMG submission 111798) | Oligotrophic lake water microbial communities from Sparkling Lake, Wisconsin, USA - GEODES006 metaG | ecosystem: Environmental > Aquatic > Freshwater > Lake | place: USA: Sparkling Lake... | reverse complement strand
TGACAATATAATACCATTATCATTAGACATAGTTAAAATCTTATTATTTGTATTATCTGTACTTATGGATGAATTAACATCATTTACGTTTAAAGTTCCAAAATTTAATTGAGTATAAGTTAAATTAACAAAATTTGCTGGATTAGTATGATCAATACCATTTAATTCTTTGGGAATAATGCCTGTTTGATTTATCAGTGATATTTTCTTGCTCATACATATATAATATAAATTTTAATTGATAAATGGCGTTAAAATTTCGCCAATTAATGTTTGTCTATTATTACCGTTTCCTGTATAATCTCCAACTATCTTACTTGTATATAAATAAGAATTATTAATAACATTAGTAGCAGGTGTTTCGTATGGGATAATAACATCCAATCCGGGACTAGAATATGAGTTAAAAACATATGCTCCATTGGAAACACTGTTACATATATAAGGTTGAAAGATTGCAAATCCACTTCCAATTCCCCAAAAATTATTGCCTGCCAAATCTTGGATATTAACTGGTTCACCAAAAGAAAAATTCAATACTTTAGGAGAAAAATTTGTGTATAAAGCATATTTAAAGGCTTGACCATAAATGTTTGGTATATCTATTGTAAATATTGTGTTTCCAGAATTATCTAGTGTTCCTGGATTGCTTGTTAATGTAAATGTATTTTCATTATTACTTTGCAATAAATTAATCCAATCATTTGTAATAGTATCATAAAAGTAGGGTGTTCCATTTATAGAAGAATAATTTCCGAATCCTGGACTTGTTGGTGGAAAAGATGCTAAATCTTTTATTTGTAAATTGCCTGAATTAATTACAACTTTATCATTGAAAGTATTTACTTTACAAAATATATTATTACCATTTAATTTTGCGTATTCATCATTACAACAAGATTTAATAGGACAATAACTTAAATGAAATGGATATGGATATGGATAATTTTTTAAAGGTTTATTATTTAATTTAAATATATGATCATTATTGTTAAACATATATAATGATCATATTAAAAATATAGTTATTTTATTATATCTTTATTTAATGATGATTATGAATTGTCCCATCATCTAAATATAATTTATATACGATCCAATGAGGCAAAGGATAAATAGGTTTTAGAGACTGTATGAAATTTGAAGCAATTGTATCATTATTTTCGACAAGTATTTTATTTCCATTATTATCGATGAAATATAATTTATAAATGAGTTTTTCGTTTGTATTAAATTGTATGTTTAAATTATGATATAATTGTTGTAATGTATCTTTCTTATAGACAGAAATCCATTCTGTATATCCACAACATTTCTGAATTTCAAAAATATAATGATATTCATAAAAGACTCTTAAAAAATCATTTTTTTTTAATTCAAAATCCATGTCCAATATTGAATTATATTTTTAATATTTAATTATTATTTATTTCTTTATTTATTTCTTTATTTGTTTCTTGTTCTTTCATTGGAATTTGTCTAGATAATTGAGCGCCACATCTTTTAAAAAATTTATGTAATTCAACCGGGTCAGCTCCAGTTACCATATCATTAGGAATATAATTTTCATTTCCTTTATGATAACATAATATTGCTGGAATTCCATTGACCATTTTTTTACTTTTAAGATAAGAATACAAATTAAAACAATGATCTACATCAATATCAGCACATAAAACATTATGAGGAGAAGTAGCATAAAATCCATCGATTACTGGAGCAATTAGTTTGCAGGGAGCACACCACGAAGCTCCTAATTTTAAAATAAATAATCCAGGATTCATTGATTTTAAAATAGCGAAAAATTTATCTCTTGTTTCTATTTCTGTGATTACTTGTTTAATAATTTTATTATTATATGTAGATACTTGTTTCATTAAAATATGTTAATAAAAAATAAGAATAATTTTAACTAATTATTTTTTCGAGGATAGAAATATCTATTTCGGGTAATAAAACATGAGATTCCCAAAAATATTTACAAAATGCCCACAAAAAAATACAATCATTTGGATATAAATGATTATATTTCATTAATAATTGATTTTTAATTTTATTTGGGATAATATGTAGAGAAGATTTTGGTACTACATAACATAATTGTGTTAATTCATTAACTGCTTTTGTATTTGTATTCATTTTTATTTTTTTTACAGATTGTTTTCCATATTTTAATAAATCACAAAATAGAGGTGGATAATGAAACTTATATTTCCATGACCAATCAACACAACCAATAGAGTAATATTTTGTGTTCCATAATAATCCTTCTAAATAATTATCGACAATTGAAGAAATATCTTTTGTTGAAAACAATGTTTTATAATATCGTAGTTGCCAATCTTCTTCTTCGGGATTAATATATTTTTCTATTTCTCTATCATAATTTGGTAACAATTCTATTTTCTTCCATTCGTCTGTTATATTAGAAAAAGATCTTTCTCTTCTATTACGAAGTTTATATTCTTCTTTAAAAAATTCTTCTTCATTTGTAGCCAACCATTTTATAAATATAAAAAAATTATCCCAATAAATATGTTTTCCATCTGTAATTATTTTGCTAGTATTTCCAATGGTATTTTTATATGCATCCAATATTTTATCTATTCCATTTGTTCTAATATTTACTGATGGAAAATGAGGCATAAAATCGTTACCCAATAAGAAGCAAATAAATATATAATCATTTAATCTATTAATTGAATGATTGATTGAATATTGGTTCATATTTAGGGAAATAGATTCAGAAAGTAGAGATATATTCATTAAGTAATCTAGATTTGGTTCCAAATCTTCTTGTATAGATTTAATAAATTCAGGTGTTTCTCTATATAAAAAAATAGGATTTCCGATATATAAATGATTTACACATAACATAATTAAATCAGCGTCTAACCCATAAATAACATTTATATTTTCTTCTTGGAAAGGAAGATTACGAATATAATCGAATATTTTATGTTCTCCTTCTCCTACTTCATTACTCGTAGAAACTATTATTTGTTCTACATCAAATAAAGAAATATTATTAAAATATTTTCTTGTTTCATAATTTAATTCGTTCATAAATTGTGTACCGGGTGTGATTTGACATGTATCCCATATATTATTGTTTGTTTTATGAATCGAATTCATTAATTGTTTTTGATAATATGATTTGAATCTTCTTTGTCGTTGTTGTTCTAATTTTGCAATAGGTGCTACACCATCAAACGCAATATAAACAAGTTTTTTAGGAGATATGGTTTTGATGTATATACAAATTTGAGAAATCACATTTTGAATTATTATTTTATTGTTTATTATTTTATTATTTTTTTCAAGTGTTTTTATAACATCATAAATAATCGAGTTACAATCTAGATAGAGATGCGTTATACAAATATTATAATGATTTAATGGTTTTATAATATTTGAATGATTTTTAACTATATATGAAAAGTAGCTTGGTATTCCCATTCTCTAGATGATAATAAATACTCTTTATATAATTATTATATTTTTATAAATTAATATTATTTATAATATATGAATGTTTCTGAAGATATTATTCGATTAATTGATAAAAAAATAATATTTTTTAATAATATCATTCAAAGTACTATTTTGAATGCAAAAAATAATAAAATAAACAATATCATTTGTGAAAACGAATATGATACTTGTTTAACTTTATTAAATGGATTAACTCAAAAAATTACTAATCTTACCAATACATATTCTTCTTGTTTAAACAAAGAAGAATTGATTGCTCAATTACAACATATTAATAATGATTTATCAAGTATTATAAAGATTTATGGTACAGAATCATTTGAAAATTTGTTAATTATTTGTTTTGGTAGTCAAAAATATATTGAAACAGACAATAATTTATTAAAGTATGAAATATTAAAAAAATATTTTCACCCGACTGGATATAAAGTATTAAATATAAATCTTGATACACCAAACTTTGATTGTAATGATATATTATTAACAACAAATCAGTTTCATACAAAAGTGTATGGTATGAAGGTATATATACGTAACACTACAATAAATAAAAGTATAGTTGTATATGGAATTGTAGATGATGTAATGATTCAATTATTAAATGATACTTTTATAAATGAAAAAATTAAATTGATTAAAAATAATGTACCGAATGATTCGTTATTTACAACAGAAGCATATAATAAATATATAAAATCACTATCATTAAAAGAATTATTAATATATAATTATGAAGAAATATATAATAAATATGTTGGGTATTGTTATTTATACAAATTGTTAAAAAATAAATCGTTAAATAATATTATTAAAGAATTTATAATTGGAGATTTATATTCAAAAAGGAATACATTATTATTATTAATTTATAATAGTGATGATTGTGATAACGCATATATTGCTAATATATTGTATGACTTATTAGTCAATGATGCGTATACAATCGATTTACAAAATAAATTATATAATTCATTACCATTTCATATAAAACAACATTTTAATGATATTATAAAAAAAATAATTGAGAATACACACAATTTAAATAAAGATGTTCAATCTGTTTCTCTAGAAAATAAAATTCATTTGTTAAAAGTAAATGATACTGTGAAAGAAAAAGCATTTAATAAACTAAAAGAAATCAAAGCAAAAACAGACGATTCTTGTAGTAAGGCTAGACAATATTTAGATGGATTATTAAAAATTCCATTTGGTGTTTATAAAAAAGAACCGATTTTAAATGTGATGACAACAAATAGAAATTTATTGAAGCAATTAAGTTCATTAATAAATAAGTATGATGAATTAAATTATACTATTCCTATAAAAGAAAAATATACGAGTGTAGAGATGAGTTTTCATATAAAAAAGATAGATGAAATTTTAGATGAAAAAATGATATTTAAAATTACAGAAAATGATATTAAAACAATAAAAAATTATTATACAAAGGGTGATAAAACAGAGTTATTAGAAAATATAAATAAAATAAATTATTTTATAAATAGTGAAAATAATCATAACAAAATAAAAGAAATCATTATTCATAATTCGAACAATAAATTATTTACGAAACAAGAGTTAAAAAAAGAAATGACTTGTTTTATAGATGATAATATAAATAACATATTATTGATACAAAAATTATACAATTTGATGTTAAATGGAACTTCATTATGTAATTCAAAATATGATTTATTAATAACCGATTTGAATAAAATAAAAAATAATTTCGAATATATAAAAAAATATTTTGTTGATATTAAAGCAACATTAGATAAATCAGTATATGGTCACGAAAATGCAAAAACCGAAATTGAAAAAATAATAGGTCAATGGATAAATGGTGAAAATAAAGGGTATTGTTTTGGATTTGAAGGTTGTCCTGGTGTGGGAAAAACATCTCTAGCGAAAAGAGGAATTTCCGATTGTTTAAAAGATGAAAATAATGAAAGTCGTCCTTTTTCTTTTATAAAAATAGGTGGTGATAGTAATGGAAGTACATTACACGGACATAATTATACATATGTAGGTTCAACATGGGGATCGATTGTTCAGATATTAATGGATACACAGGTTATGAATCCGATTATATATATAGATGAAGTAGATAAAATAAGTAAAACTGAAAATGGTAAAGAACTAATAGGAATATTGACACATTTATTAGATTTTACACAAAATGATTCTTTTCAAGACAAATATTTTAATGGAATTAATATTGATTTATCAAAAGTATTATTTATATTATCTTATAATGATCCAAGTGCAATAGATAGAGTGTTGTTAGATAGAATTCATAGAATTAAATTTAATCATCTTTCATTAAATGATAAATTAATTATAGTAAAAAAACATTTATTACCAGAAATATTAGTAAATATGGGTTTAGATGAAATGGTTCATTTAGAAGAAGAAGCAACAAAATATTTAATAGAGACATATACGGTAGAACCAGGTGTAAGAAAATTAAAAGAATTAATATTTGATATAATTGGTGAAATTAATTTACATATTTTCAAAAATAATTTTGATGTAGAATCGCTACCTATTGTTTTAGGAATAAATGAAATTAAGAAATACATGAAAGATAGATTTGAATTAATACCACAACAAATAGGTGTAGAGAATAAGATAGGTATTATTAATGGAATGTGGGCAAATACCCTTGGACAAGGAGGTATATTGCCTTTATATGCAAAATATTTTCCTTGTAATAATTTTTTAGAATTAAAATTAACGGGTTCCTTAGAAAAAGTAATGAGTGAAAGTATTCATGTAGCAGAGACATTAGCATTTTCTCTACTTTCTAAAGAAAAGAAAGAGTATATTTATCAAGAAAAGAAATCATTTGGGATACATATTCACGCGGCAGAAGGTGCTGTAAGTAAAGATGGACCAAGTGGAGGTGTGGCATTAACGACCTTAATATACAGTTTATTTAATGATTATAAAATCAAACAAAATTTTGGTATAACAGGTGAAATAGATTTAATTGGGAATGTTTGTGAAATAGGAGGTTTAGATATGAAAATATTGGGGTCGATTAAATCGGGAGTTACATCTTTTATTTTTCCTAAAAGAAATCAAAAAGATTATGATAAATTAGTAGAGAAATATAAAGATACAGATATATTAAAAAATATGAATTTTTATTCGGTAGAGAAAATTCAAGAAGTATTTGAAATAATTTATGATATATAATAGTATATGTCTGCTACACCTACACCAGCATCTATTTTAGTTACAAGTGGTTCAGGATTAATAAATAAAGATTTAATTGAGGTAGTTGTATATTATTCTCCTATTATATTAAGTTTTTGTATATTAATTATATCTGTATTTTATCAAACATATCGAGGATTAGTTTTTTTTATATTTGTTACATTTTTTGGAATGATAAGAAAATTTTTATTTTCTTCATTAGCAGGAGCACCTACTAAATTAACTGATAAATCTTGTAGCACATTTAATATGTTTCAATCAAATAAAACAGATGGGTTTATTATATTTTTTATTACATTTGTGACTGGATATATTCTAGCTCCAATGTTTATTTATAACATTTATAATATTTATGTAATTGCGTTTTTAGGAATATATTTAGTCGTTGTTATTCTCTACAATCATCGAGATGAATGTACTAGTATAAATATAAGTATATATAATATAATATATGGTGTTATAAGTGTAGCATTATCAGTGATAATGTTAGTTTCGGTTGGATTATCTGGAACGTTGTTTAATGAAGATTTAGCATCAGATGCAACAATATGTTCGATGCCTTCTAAACAATCATTTAAATGTACTGTTTATAAAAATGGAGAAATAATTAGTTCTACAACAAATTCAAATGGTTTTTTACCAGTATCTACTTAATTAGTAAAACAATGACGATTATTTAATAAGAATGATTTGACTTGTTTTAATGTAATATCTCTTGCAAAACTATCAGCCATTAATTTAGTATTTCCTTTTGTATGATAAACAGAAACAAAATCATTATATGTTTTAATTAAACTTTTATTTTTATAAATATGTAAATGTGCAACATTAAAAAGTTCTTTTTTTTTATTTTTATTTACTACATTATGAAAAATATACATTAAACTTTTCATATCATTTTTTGTTTTAATAAAATTAAAATTAATTTTGGATAAGAATTGGGTTGCATGAGAAGAACATTCTGGACAAGGTAAATTTTTACAAATATTTCTAATTATATTAAATGTTTGAAATCCGATATGATTAAATTGGTCTTCTTTTATTTTTTCAACTAATGTATGTATAAAACACCAAATAATAGGGCCCCATGTTGTTGGTGACATATTATAATTGATAATAATATAAAAAATATTATAATTAATATAATATGTTTGCAATTGAAAATAATATAAATTTTTATGATGAAATAAATAAAGGTGATGATTTAAATGATGACGAAAATAAATGTTTAATTACATTACAAGATTTAACTAACGATTTTATACAATTAGATTGTGGACATAAATTTAATTATGATCCATTGTTTAAAGATATACAAAATCATAAAACTAAATTTAATAAATTAGAAAAAAAATGTTTATCGATAAATGAAATTCGATGTCCTTATTGTAGAACAATACATAAAAAATTATTGCCTTTAAATGAAAAATATCCAAATGTTCATGGAGTCAATTATATAAACGATGAAATATTGTTATTTAATAATAGTCAAAATGATTATATATGGATTCAAGGAAATTGTGAATATTCTAATAATCATATTTTAAGTAATAAAATTTGTGACACGTGTAATAATAAAACGGTTACATATATAGATTTGTTTAAATTACATTTATGTATAGTTCATAAAAATGAATATCATTATAATTATTTATTACAAAAACAACAAATGAAAAAAGAACAAGAAGAAAAAATAAAAGAAGAAAAGAAATTGGCGAAAATAAAAGCGAAACAAGCAGTGATAAAAGCGAAGCAATCGGTGATAAAAGCGAAGCAATTGGAGATAAAAGCAGAGAAAAATAAAAATATAGTTAAATGCTCCCAAATTACGAAAAAAGGAAATCAATGTTCTTTGATATCATTTAAAGATGGATTATGTAAAATGCATAGTAAAATGTTAGAACAAAGTAAACTGACAGAACAAAGTAAAATGCTAAATTCTAATGTTTAAAAATTTATTATTTAAATATTTTTAAATAATAAATAAATGTCATCTGAAAAATTGGATACGAAAGAAGAATTAATTCAGAAAATTAAAGAATGGTTAAAAATAGATAATGATATTATTCGCTTAAATAAAGAATTAAAAGATTTTAAGAAAAAACAAAAACTATTGACAAATACATTAGTTAATGTTATGAAAATCAATCAATTAGATTGTGTTGATATCAACGGAGGAAAATTAGTATATAAGAAAAGCATATCAAAAAAACCAATTAATTCAAAAATGTTGTTAAATACATTAAAAACATATTTCTCTACTAATCCTTCAACTGCGGATGAATTAACTGAATATATATTAAGTAATAGAGAAAGTGTAGTAAAAGAAATGATAAAAAGAAAAATAGATAAATAAATTAAAGTTTAAATAAAAAATACTTTTTTATTTAATGATTGAAGAAGATATAAATAATAATGTAAATGAATTATATCATTCTTTGGAAATACCACAAAATAGTTCGACTTACTATTATCCTGGATTAGAATATTTAAATGAGGAATTTCCGTCTTCTTTAAAAGAAGATGACTATGTTCATATTTGTGCCTACAATGTAAATATTTTAAATAAATATCCATTCATACAATATTTTTTATATAAACCTTATAATGAAACATCATTTTCTTTTCCTAGAATTATATACAAAAATGATATGGATTTATTAACAAAAGCAATGTCTGTGATTAGTGTTTTATGTTCTTCTTATTATAAGGATACTGTTTTTGATTATAAAGGATATATAAAAGAAGAAGATGATGTATATTTATTTTTTGATTGTAGTCATATGAAAATAGATACTGTAAAAATGAATGAAATGAATGATTTATGGTTAGCGATCATTGATGAAATTATAAATTATAAAAGTGTATATGGGTTTCCGATAGATGATAACATTGTTGATTTATTTCATAATTATGAAAAACTTACTTATCTTATAGATGATGAAAGATCTCATTATCCATTACCTATTATTGGATATTCGAAATGTGATGTTAAGGCAATTGATTTTATCTCTACTTTTGGTATTCAAATAGAGAATCGTTTTTTAGGTAATTATTATTACTTTTATGATTATGAAAATGTGTTAAAAAAAATAGATGACAACACAAAAAAAGTTGGATTGGTTCGTTGTGTGGTATTTACAGATAAAATGAAGATTATTTATGAAAATGATTCTGATTCTATAACAGAAAAAGTATTAGATTGGAATAATAATTTATCTCTACTTTTCGATAGTGTATTATATATAGGTATAAAAGATATGTTATGGGGAATAAAAAATTATAATCAATATTCGGTTCTTTCTGTGCATATAAAGAAAAGTTAAGCGGTGTTACGAATAAATAATTATGTTATAATTATATAATGAAATTATCAAAATTTACTACTTTAATAATGATACTTGTATTTTATTTAATAATATATTATTCATTAGAAGTAATTGTATATTATTATAATGCTGATGGATTGGTATATTTAAATATTTATGGAACGTATTACCAATTTTTTATAATTATATTATTAATTGCTATTTCGTTAAGTTCTTTTGTTGGGTCATCAGAAATTCCGATCGAATATATGAAATCATCTTCTTTATTAGAAGATGATTGTAATACAGAAAACTGTAAAGAAAAAAAGAATTAGTTATTTGCATGATATAAATATCATCGTTTATATCATGGGATTATCAAAAATTTATATGTTATTTATTATTTTTTTCTGTTATATTATTGTTTATATTTCATTTAAAATAATTATAGATTATTTTGATTCATCGAAATTAATATATTTAAATATGTATTCTGTATATTATATTTGTTTTTTAATAACATTAATACTTGCTCTTATTTTTAATTATTATATAAATGCGGATGAAGATGTCAAAATTCCCGGATTCACTGAAGAACCAATACCATCAGCCGAATTAATACCAGAAAGTGAAACAGCAACAAAAGTAGAAGAACCAATAAAAATATAATTTTAGTAGCTTTAAATGATATCTATTATAATGTAAAAATTGAAAATAAAGTTATATCTTATATAATAACTAATATAAAGATGGAAAGAAAAATCAACAAGAAGATTGAAAATTATTTATCGAATTTTAAAGATTCAATTCGAGACAAAGTTTCTCAATTGGATAATGACGAAAAATGTTTCGATAATTTGTTACAATTTATTTATGATTATCATCGACTTATCATTGATAAAGAAGATTTGGCTAATCGTAAAAGAGTAAAAAATATTGTTCCTTATTGTGATAGATGTAGTTCAAAAAGAGCGAATAATGAACAATGTACACGAAGAAAAAAAGATGGATATGATTATTGTGGAACTCATATCAAAGGAACGCCACACGGTATTATAAATGTAAACGGTGACAATGATGTTAGTACTACGCAAAAAATAGAAGTATGGGCGCAAGATATTCAAGGTATTATTTATTATCTAGATAAAAATTTAAATGTTTATCAAACAGAAGATATTGTATCTAATAAACATAATCCAAAAATCATTGCAAAATATGTTAAAAATGGTGAAACATATCATATTCCAGAATTTAATATCTAATATTATCTACCTGTCCAAATTTTTAATAAAGGAACATTTATTTTTTTTTTTGATAACCTGTCTTTACAATAATCATCATATGAATATCCCCATTTCATATATGTTGAAATAGAACCAAGTAGAGAACATATTTTGCTTGGATAATTCAAGCAAAATATAATTCCTATTATTCTTTCCAAACAACATCTATCTGACCTATTTTTTACTACATTTAATAGAGAAAATAAATTATGTTTTTCATTTATAAAACATAGAAATTTATAAGAAATAAAACTTTGACATCCAAAACATCCAACCCAATCATCTTGATTCCATTTTAAAACAAAATTATCTAATTCAGATAATTTATCTATTATTTTTCCGTTATTTATTAAAGCATGAGCCAATCGTTTTGTATTCTCTACATTTTCTTTTTTTTCATTGTCAAAATGCCATAAAGGTAACACTGGAATATGTATATTTTGAAATTTTATTTTTTTTTGAAAGAAAACGCTGTCGTGTATAATTACTGCTTTTTCAAAAAAATGATATTTATGAAAATAATAATAAGGTAATAATTCACCTCTTCCAGGAAATTCCGATTGAATATAACTAACATTTTGATAATTATCGAATTCTTTTAAAAACTCTTTATTACTATTATCATCAATCACTACTATTTTATATTTTTCTGAAGAATAAAATCTTCTTATCGATTGAATACATATATTCCAATATTTATTAGTGTTTGGTGAATTTACATGACGTGTAATGATAAATCCATAATTTGGAATATTATTCATTATATATTATACAAAAAAATAACTCAAAATATTCTTTAATAATACGCTTTATTAAATAATACATTATTTTATTATTTGGTTATAATTTTCTTCTAAAAAAGAAGTTGACTATCATTGATATTAAATCCATATTCTATTAACATAGTTTGATTTTCATTCTTTGTATACTATTCACTTTACAGCAATTATATAATTAAAAAATATTTAATGAATCGATATTCATAATATTGAGTTTCTCTGTTTTTGGTATTTTTTTTCCTTCAATAGAATATTTATTAAATTCAGGTCTTTTTAATTGATTTTGTGGTGTATGGTTATGAACAGAACGTGCAATCATTTTATATAATTTAAAATCTTCATAACGCTCATCACCATTTTTTTTATAGAGAACATTTAATCCATTATCATCTTTACACCAGTCAACAATTAATCTTACAATCGGCGAACAATCATCTAAATCAATAATATCTTCCATATCATCCACTAGATAATCAAAAATAGAACACGCTAATCGACACAAATCAAAACTATAGTTGGGTTCAATTCTCGGTTTCGAATCATTGAAAAATGGTTCACAATTATATTGTGTAGCTGCGTCTTCTCCTTTTTTGAAACTATCACTAAATAAAATCTTATTATTTACTTTATAAATACTTCTTCCAAAATCAATTATTTTAAAAATTCTTCCATAAGTAGGAACTTTATAATGTTTTTTATTATAACAATAATATAAATATTTTTTTTCTGTATGAATAAACATTATATTATTTGTATGTAAATCATTATGAGTAAAAGAAAAACATTTTTGATAAGTTATTAATATCATTATTATTTGCATTAATGTAGTGAACCATTCATCCATTGTCTGAATTTGTTTTTGTAAAATTAAATTATCAAATGTATCAATACATTTTTCCATACAAATCATATTTACTGGAAATTTGGGAATAGTTGCATATATAGGTGTATCAATTGTATTTTCATCTTCATCATCGTCCTCATCGCCCTCATCATCCTCATCATCCTCATCATCCTCATCATCGCCTTCGTCGTCATCATCACCTTCTTCTTCGCTATATGATGTTCTTGAAGAACAAGAAGAATTACTTTTTAAAGAAATACCATTTAAATTATCATACTCAACTTCGATATTTTCCAACTCGATAGATGATTTTTCAGTATATGTAAATACATCTTCAAACATTTCATCGTCAATAGATGAAATAGAAATATTTGCTTTTTTACTATGGTTAATGGTAATAGGTGGTAAGGTTATATGAGGATCTAATAAATCATCATCTATGCAAAATAGATTCTTGTTTTTATTAAAAAAATCGTATTTTATTAAGTACTCCAAATCATCAGCAATATTTAATTTAAAATTATTTTTTATTCCAACAAAACTTCCAAAAAAATCAATTCCATGAACAAAATTATATTCGTTTAATAATTTACTAGAAAGAAAAGAAAATAATCCGTCTACATAAGCTGAATTATTACTATCATTCATTTTATTATAAATAATATCATTATTCTCTACTTGTGTAATTATAGGAAGTGATAAATCAACGATTTCATTATACTTTCCGATCATATATTTGAAAGGATCTAAGATTGGTGCGAATTTAATAAAGACATTTTGTTTTACAACTTCATCATTATTTTTAATAATAAACTCAAAATGATTATCAGCAACATTTACATCATAAATATATTTTGAATGATTTAAATTAATATTATTAAAATTAGTTTCATTTAATTCAAAAAAATTCTTGTAAATGGGTATATAATTTTGTATTTCATCGAAATGAAAAATATCAACATTTTTACATTTATCAAAAAAAATTGTATTCTTTCTCTTTTCATAATTTAATTGCAATGGATTCATTTTAGCTAAATAGTATATTATTTATATTTTTTTTAAACTCAAATTTTGCGTAATATAATTATAAAAATATAGATTTATAATTATAAATGACGTTGGAATTAAAAAAGTTTGATATGAAAAATATCAGTTTTAAACCCAATGAAATGAAGGCACCTGTGTGCGTTCTAATTGGTAGAAGAGGAACTGGAAAGAGTGTGTTGGTTCGTGATGTTCTCTATTATCACCAAGATATTCCAATTGGGGTTGTTGTAGCAGGAACAGAAGAAGGGAACGGATATTACGGAAAGATGGTACCAAAGTTATTCATTCATAATGAATATAATACAACGATTATAGAGAATATTTTGAAAAGACAAAAAACTGTTTTGAAACAAATCAAGAGAGAAATGGAAACATTTAAAAAAACAAATATTGACCCAAGATCATTTGTTATATTGGATGATTGTTTGTATGATGGAGCATGGACTAGAGATAAAATGATGAGATTGTTATTTATGAATGGTCGACATTGGAGAATTATGTTAATTATTACAATGCAATATCCATTAGGTATTCCGCCTTCATTAAGAACAAATATTGATTATGTATTTATTTTAAGAGAACCATATATTTCTAATCGCAAACGAATATATGAAAACTATGCTGGAATGTTTCCTACATTTGAATCTTTTTGTCAAGTAATGGATCAATGTACAGAAAATTATGAGTGTTTAGTTATTAATAATAGTGCACAATCAAATAAATTATCTGAACAAGTTTTTTGGTATAAAGCAGATATACACAATGATTTTAAATTAGGAAGTAAAGAATTTTGGGAATTAAGTAAAGATATGAATTCAGATGATGAAGACGAAAAATATGATCCGAATCATACAAAAAAAAGAGGACAGGGTCAAAAAATTAATGTTAAAAAAACAAAATGGTAATTAATGTCTTCTTGTCCTTTTTGTCTTTTTTGTCCTTTTTGTCTTTCTTCTTTTTCCTCCATATCCATATTTGTCTTTTAATTTTTGTTGAACAAAACGATCTTTCTGTGTAACATTATTAAGAGCCATTGTAGAGCGTTGCAGAGCATCACCCATTGGCTTCGCAAGTCCAAAAACCTCTGCTAAAATAGAAAGATTATGTTGTTTTTCACCACTATGACTTTTTGAACGACGACTATGACTTTTTGAACGACTATTACTATGCGGCATATAATATAATAATATATAATATAATTAATTATATTTTTGAATACAATTCATTTAAATAAGGAACGTTCATAAAAGTGTGAGGTTTGATGCCTTGTGTTTCATAACCACATAATAAATTATCTTCTCGAAAATGAGGTATAATTTGTTTAATTACATTATAAAAATTAAATCTTGCTAAAAAACCTAATCCAACTAATTTAATAAGATTCATATTTTTTGCTGCCATTGGATTATTTGTCAATACGTAAATATCTACTTTCTGTTTATGTAATACTTCAAACATATATTTCAACCATAAAAATCGATATTCTGAACCACAATAATAAATTGCAATATCTCTATAATTAATTCCCATGTTATGAAAATTTAAAGTGTCAATAGGGTTCGTTGGTAAAATAATTCCTTCAGCAACAGATAATGTTCCATCCCAATCAAATATTGCTACTTTATTAGGAATTGTAGAGAAAGACCATTTTAATAAATCTTCAGCATTATGTAAAGAAAATCCCATATTAATAGAACGTTCATTGTTTCTTAAAGAAAGCAAATATTTTGCAAATGTATTATTTGGATATGTTTTTAAAAATTCTTTGGTAAATTCTTTAGGTGTGGATTTATTTAGGATACTTTTATTAGGTTTATCAGGAATATAAATTGTATCTACATTTTTTAACATTGTTTTAAATTGATGAATAATGTCTGGTTGATTATCATAAAACCGAATTGATGCATTTTTATATTTTAGAGCCATAAAATATAAAATTATTTTTTTATAAACTTTATTTCGTGCAAACATTATTTATTCCGCGTAAAAACATTAGTTTTTATTTCGTGTAAAAAACATTAGTTTTTATTTGCAAAAGGACCACTTTGTAATAGACTTTGTCCATAATCTGTTTTTCCTACTACTATATTATCACCTTCAAATAATTCCGATCGAATATCAGAAGAAGTAATTTCATTCTCATTTCCTTCGTGATTATCCAACAAACTCTTTTCTTGAGTATTCATATTATTAATACCAATTAAATTTCCATTTTTATCTATACTTTGTGTAAGTGTTGAACCTGTCTTTTTTGCCTTTTCTATATTTTCCTCTATCGCCTTTTTCTTTGTTTCTTTTACTCTTTGTTCAAACGCATTTTTTGCAAAAGCCTCATTCTTTGTCTTCTCATGCATTAATTGATTTAATTCATCTTCCATATATTCAACTCTTCCAGTCTTGTATGCTTCTGGTTCCCACGGCATCCACAATCCAACTGGCCCCACATATACGTCGTGATTTGGATCTATTTCTCTCAACATCTTACATCTCAATTCTGCTTCTTCTAAAGAAGGATACACACCTCTCACCTTTAGACCTCTTGTAGAAGTTTGGAAGTTATGTTTAGAATTAAAAGAATTCTCCAATCTTTCTTCATTTTGATCAATAAATGTTTTATATTCATCTTCGATATTAGATTCAATCAATACATTTCTCTCTTCTTTAACAAATTCATTAAAATCATTTGTTAAATCTTCAAAATTCAATTTATATTTATAAGAAATAAAGTTTAGAAATTGTAGAGACTTTTCCATTGACTTGTTAAAATCCCACGTTTTCAAAAATTCTTGAAAATAATACAACTCTTTATTTTTAATGATTTTTTCTGGTGAAACAAAAGAGACACATACAAACTTCTGTCCAGCAATTGGTTTATCTTCTTCAAGTAAATCAGCATATACTTGTTTTTTAGTTTCTTTATTAAAAGTCATATTATAAGTATTTTATTTTATTTAAGTTTTTATTAATTAATAATATTTTCTAATAAAATATTATAATGTTTGATGTTTCAGAAATTATAAAGCGAATCATAAAGTATTTAGTGGAAGGTTTAATGGTAGCAATTGCCGCATATGCAATCCCACAGCGTTCGCTAAATATGGAAGAAATCACACTCATTGCTCTTACAGCTGCAGCAACATTTAGTATATTAGATTGCTATGTACCAAGTATAGGTGTATCTACACGGTCAGGAGCTGGATTTGGTATAGGAGCAAATATGGTTGGATTTCCCGGAGGTTTAGGAATGTAAATAATAAATATGAATCATTTAGGAATAATTATAATTATTTACTTTTTTGATTATGATAATTTAAAATTAATTTTGAAATCTCATCTTGAGCATTTTGTCTAGTGGCTGGTGTACTTTTATATGGTGATTCACCACGATAAATAGGTTGTTTTTTATTATAAAAATCCCATTTAGATAAATATACACCACTCGGTTCCAGCTCATCATCACTACTACTGCTAGTTCTTCTTGACATTGCAGGAACTTCAATTATTTCTAATGGTTGGCGATGACGACTAGAACTCCTGCTCCTAGATCTACTCCTTCTTGAAAAAGGAACATTTGCATTGTATCGCTCAAACGAACGACGTACTGTTTTATTTCCGTGTCTTCTTGTCATTTCTCTTTTACTTGCTTCTGCTCTTTCAACTAACATTTGTAGTTTTCTTAAATTTTTTTCTCGAATTTTCATTGCTTTACGTTCTTCAGCCGTTGTCATTAATTGATCTAAACTTCTTCCTAATGCTCTAGGACTTCGATAACTCATATATATAATATAATATTATTTACATTATATTATATAATTTATAAAGATTGACTTCTTTGAAGTGATATATATATGGGAGGTGGATTATTTGGAACACCATTATATCTAAATATAAAATGCTTAATATTTTCATTAATTATATTAATCATTTATTGGTTACCACACCCAACTACGATTGCCCATAATATTGTAATGGGATTTTTATTATCTGTATCTGCGTATATTGCCTTAGCGTGGTATGATGTATTATATAGTTGTAATGATAGATTAAAATCAACATTATTAGGATGGCTTTCTAAACCATTTAAACCAAAAGAGTACTCAGAAAATTACGAAAAATTACCATTAAAATATAAAAAAATAATAAGATATGTTGATATCTTTGTATTGATTATTATTTTGATAACATTTTTGTATCCATTTTTATGAAATAATTATGTGTTGATTTCAGTTTCGAATATAACCGGAATATAAGGGGGACCAAAACCATATCGTAACAACGCATCATCACCGAAATTGAATGGACCACTGAATGTGACGGCAATAAAATGAATAGGGCGTCTTCCGTTATTTGGTTCTATCGCCTCTACCACCGCTCCAGGTTGAGGTCCTAAGTGAGGTCTGCAACTCTCTAGAACACGACTCCCAACACCGATCCCATTTGGAAAATTTTTAGGATCAAACCATACCACTGGCAACGTAGGGTCATCTGTATCATACGAATACCAGCCCCCCAACACTTATCGTAACTCTTCTTCTAGATGGTTGAGTCGATGCAAATATGTCGTCTATTATTTGTTCGTGATTGTCAGTTTCATGTAATCCACCTACATGTTTTCTTGATTTTATTTTCTTGGTTTTTGATTTATTTTTTCGAAAAAATTTCATAATATATTAATTATATATTATTAATAGTATCTCAATATTTAGACCAAATATTAGAATATTATTATTCTTATTTATGAAATAATTAATGACGTGTATTCGTTCTTCTATGATGATGATGTGTACCATTACGTGTTCGTCTAGTTAATCTATTATTTTCCATTCTTCTGTGTGCTAAAGTTCTTGCTCTATTTTCTTGTTCTCTAGCAAACATTCCTGCGTCAACTCTTGCAATAAATCCTCTTAATGTTTGTCCACTGTTTTCTCTATGATTTGCTGTAGAGTGTCTAATTCCACCAGCACGATAAGACTTTCTCGAATGTTTTCTTGAATGTTTTCTTGAATGTTTTCTCGAATGTCTCATTATAATATATAATATATAATTATATAGTTGTAATAAATTCCCAATTTAATTCAAAACAAATTTTACTCCAAATAGTATCTTGTTCGATTAATTTTTCTCTATCTTTTAACAAAGGGATTTCTTTTAAATAGGATGTTTCTCCAATCAATTCAAATAATTTATACAAAACATAATAATAATGAAGAAAGTTAACTCTATAATCAGGACAATGTTTTGCATAAGGATATTGAATTTCAATAAAGAAATTACATAACGTATCTTCTAATTCTTGAGAAATGATGGGTGGTTTGATGCCTAATTTGTCCTTGATAAAGTTAATATGTTCATAATATTTGTTATAACCTAATTTCTTTAATAATAATTTAGTATCATTATAAGTTAAGGATTGAATATGTATTCTTTCTTTTTTGATTTGATTTTTTAAATTATCAATGACTTCGATAGGAATTAATGTAGTTTCTTTACCTTGAAACTGTGCTAAAATTTCTTTAAAATGATTTATTTTTTTGTATGCATAAAAACATACTTCTTTAGGAGGTTCTTTATAAGAAGGTTTATCATTTTCAATTAAATATTTAATATTACGAAAACAAACATTACATATTAATACACCTTCATCATCCATTGGTATGAGTTCTCCTTTAAAACAATAATTACAAATGTCACTTTGTTGAACAAAATCATCCATATTAAGGAAAGAATCATCGATATTACTTAGATATTTAGAAAAAATATTATTATTTGTAGAATCCATTATTTTTTCAGAAGATGGATTAATTTTAAAAAAACTATTTAGCATTGTATTTTTATTAGTAATTTCACCTTGAGAAATTTTTTTCTTATTTTCAAAGTAATCAAATATGTATTTAGAATTATCGAGAAAATAATCTATTTTTCTTTTTTGTATAAGATGAATATTTTTTTTTAATTCAAAAATATTATCTTTTATTTCCATAACGTGTTCTATTTGTAGAGAAATTTTTCCATTTTCATAAGAATTTAATTTATCTTGTAATAATGAAAGGTCATATTTCATTTGTGGAAGTTTGTCATTTTTATCTTTTTCGAAAGTGTTTAGGAATTCATTGTGTTTCACATCAAGAGAAAAATGTATTTTCTTGTCGTTTTTTATTTTTTTTACTGGTTTTGGTTTAAATGATTGCATATATAATATTTATTATATTATTTAATTATTAATTTAAATAATATAATATTTACACAATATTAAAGTTACATAAACAATAAGTTTAAACAATAAAATAGTTATTGTAAAAATATTAATGGATATGAATATTATTTTAGAAAATGGAAATAACATTTCTATAGAAAATATAACATTTCAAAAAATGTTATTTATATACAACGCTGTAAACAGTGGTTGGTCTGTAAAAAAAGAAAACGATTTATATATATTTAAAAAAGGACACGAAAGAAAAAAAGAATATTTAAAAGATGATTTTTTATCTTCTTTTATAGGTAAAAACTTTAATATGGAAACATTATTATCAAATAAATAGAGCAATAAAATATAATATTTGATTCACTGCATAATTAATAATAAGTATGAATATTATAATATTATATATATATTATAATATTGTATTATTAAATTTTATTTTTTAAATTAAAAATCAGAATTATTTTCTTTAGCAATAATATAAACTATGGGTGGTGGTTTAATGCAATTAGTTGCCTATGGTGCACAAGATGTATATCTTACTGGAAATCCTCAAATTACCTTCTGGAAAGTCACTTACCGTCGTTATACTAATTTTGCGATCGAGTCTATTGAGCAGACATTTAATGGACAAGCTGATTTTGGACGACGTGTCACTTGTGTCATTAGTCGTAACGGTGATTTAGCATACCGTACTTATCTTCAGGTTACTCTTCCCGAGATCAATCAATATATGGGTAACTCAACTTCTCTTGCTCTAGGACAACAATCTGTTTATGCACGATGGCTTGACTTTCCGGGTGAGCAGATAATCGCTCAAGTGGAGGTTGAAATTGGTGGTCAGCGCATTGATCGTCAATATGGTGATTGGATGCATATCTGGAATCAATTGACAATGACTTCTGAGCAAGAACGTGCTTATTTCAAGATGGTTGGAAATACTACTCAAATGACTTTTATTACCGATCCATCCTTTTCAGATGTGGATGGTCCTTGTGACTCTTTGGCACCTCGTCAAGTGTGTGCACCTCGTAATGCTCTCCCTGAAACTACCCTTTATATTCCTTTCCAATTTTGGTTTAACAATAACCCTGGTTTGGCTCTTCCTTTAATTGCTCTTCAATACCACGAAGTCAAGATTAACTTGGATTTACGTCCAATTGATGAGTGCTTGTGGGCTGTTACTACTTTATCTTGCAACAGCAATGGTGTTAACCCCAATACTCAGTTGCCAATTGGTTCTACTGTTGCTGCCACTATTGCTTACAATCAGTCATTGGTGGCTGCTTCACTTTATGTGGATTATGTTTTCTTGGATACGGATGAGCGAAGACGTTTTGCCCAAAATCCTCACGAATATTTAATTAGTCAACTTCAATTCACGGGTGATGAGAGTGTTGGTTCCTCATCAAACAAGATCAAGTTGAATTTTAACCACCCCGTCAAGGAGTTGATTTGGGTTGTTCAACCTGATCAGAATGTGGATTACTGTTCGTCGTTGTTATGTGATGCTTTATTGTTTAAGGTTTTGGGAGCACAACCTTTCAACTATACTGACGCAATTGATGCGTTGCCTAACGCGATTCACGCTTTCGGTGGACCTAATGAGGTTACAGCTGGAAACTATATTGACGCGCGAGGATTATTTGAAGATGCTGGAGCAGAGGATGCTTGGACGCCTTCTAACTTTACTGGATACTGGAATGGTCCCAATGACCCATACAATCAACCCAACCTTGGTGGACCCAATGTTCCTATTAACACTACTTTAGCAAATAACAATGCTTCTCTTGAGGCAGCATTAGCTGGAATCGGTGTTGGAAATGTCAATGGTATTACTGGAGCACAAATTCCTGTGAGCCGTGGAAACGGATACGGTGGATATGGAGCACAACCCGTGAATCTTACTCACACCAACCACAATGCCAACTCGAGCGTCTCTGATGCTGGAACTTTTGTTCTTTCTGAGACCTCTTTGGATATGCATTGTTGGGGACAAAACCCTGTCGTGGTGGCAAAGCTTCAGCTCAATGGTCAGGATCGCTTCTCAGAGCGAGAAGGTTCTTACTTCTCTTGGGTTCAACCTTTCCAATGCCATACCCGAGCGCCAGATGAGGGAATTAATGTTTACTCATTTGCTCTCCGCCCCGAGGAACATCAGCCTTCTGGAACTTGCAACTTTTCAAGAATTGATAATGCTACTCTTCAGTTGGTGTTGTCGAACGCTACTGTGGAAGGAACCAAGACCGCCAAGGTGCGTGTTTATGCTACCAACTATAATGTGTTGAGAATTATGAGTGGTATGGGCGGATTAGCGTATAGTAATTAAGCGGATTGGGTGGAAATATTTATTTATTTGTGTATTTATAATAATAAATAACTTAAATAGTTCATATTATACAATATATAATATGAATACAAATACAAATAAAATTGATTTACTTTTGAATGCCGACGGTACTGTAAACTTTAATAGTATGAAACCAGAATATTCAACCAATACAGAATTTAATTGTGGTGAAATTAAATATAACGGAAAAACATATCTTGTAGACAACGCAGATATGTGTAGAATTGTAAATACAAAAAGAACATTTGTATTTATATCTGATGAAGATTATCCATCCTATTCATATAATTATAGACGAATTACTTATTTGGATTTCATTTTTAGTGTTAATGGTGAATCTGTATATTTTGAATTTATTAATGAAAATAAAAATGATTTGAGAAGAATAAATGTAAAAATATATCATCACGCACACAAAACAATTATAAAAAATTATAATATTATCGAGTATCAAGAAGGACATTATCAAACATTAGGTCAAGACGCAAATATAATGAAAAATCCCATTTGGAAAATATTAGAAAACGAAAAAGAATATGTATTAATGTATTGTGAAAAGGATACTATTTGTAAATTATGTGCAATAAGTTATCAAAAAATTATTGATTATGAAATATTCGAAAATAACGGGAAAAAATTAACGTGGTATAAACATCGTAATGGATATATTATTACACATCTAACAAATGAAAAATTATTATACATTCATCAAATTATTATGGAATGTTATGGAAACGGAAAAGGCACAAAATTAATCAGTGTAGACCATATCGACCAAAACCCATTAAATAATTCTTATGAAAATTTAAGAATTGCTACCAGAAAAGAACAAGAAGAGAATTCAAAAGGTATCAAAAATGGAACTAAAAGAGAAAGAAAAAGTAATGCAATATCTCTTCCTTATGGATTAACACAACAAATGATGAAAAAATATGTTGTCTATTATCACGAATGGTTGGATAAAGAAAAAACAAAATATAGAGAATTTTTCAAAGTAGAAAAACATCCAAAACTGGATAAAATATGGACAACTACAAAATCTGGAAAAGTTTCTCTACTTGATAAATTACAACAAGCAAATAAAGTAGTCGAAGATTTAGATAATAATATTTATCCAGTAAAGGATTTTCCAACCTTACCCAAATATTTCTCTTTTGTATCAATCAGAGAAAAATATCATTTTGTCTATGAAAAAAGAATAGATGGTAAAAGATTGAATATGAAAATGGTTTTACCAGAAGATTATGATTTAGAAGTACAAATGGAATTCTTCAAAGAAAAAATTAAAGAAAAATATAATACAATTACAGAATTATTTTAGTATATATTCATTATAATATTTCAGAGAATAAATCAATAGTTTATTTTTCAAAATTATTCCTCTTAATGTATCATAACATTTTTTTAAAGAAATATTATTTATATATAGCCATAATAAATATATAAAAAATAATAAAAAAGAAAATTCAAAATCTCTTGTTTGAATTTTATAATTTCTTAGTGTGTAGAGAGGAATTATTTTAATTATAATTATTATAATTATAGAAGGAATTACTATTTTTTTCAAATTAGTTTTATAATAAAACATAAAAAAGATAATAATAATATCCACCGAAAATCCAAATAATAATAAAAATTTCGGATTAAAAAAAGTAAAAATATTGAAAATATATAATACCCAGAAAACATAAATCCAAACTGAAAATATATAATCTCCTCTTAACATTATATATTTGCATATATAATGTTTTACACTTTATTATAACAAGAAGTTTATGATAAATAATCCTATAATGCTACTATTCATCGACACTTAACATCATACTATCTAAACAAATAACTTTGACATATTGATTACTTCAGGTTTATTTATTTCTTTATAAAATAATTTCTCTACTTGAGAATCATCTCTTAAACGAATTGTATATTCTTGTTGGATATTATTTCGTCCAATTCTTCCAAAAGCTTGAATAATTTTTTCTTGAGTAATAGATAAGTCTTTGGATAAATAACCGTGACAGAATTGATAATTTGTTCCATAAATATAATCACTCGAAGCAATAATCATATATAATTTTTGTTGAGATGCTAATCTTTTAATAATTTCTGTATATGTAATACTTGGATGATTGGTAAATACACCAATACCCATTAATAATAATACTTTCCAACTATCATCGACATCTTTCAGCATCATAATTTCTATAATAACAGATTCATCAATATCACTTGTAAATGTATTTGTGATTTTATGAGAAAACCATTTTTTAAGATGAAGAATTTTATTAGGAACAAATGTTTCATTCAATTGAACAGATTGGATCATATTTTTGTATCTCTCTATTTCAGATTCTAATCTAGCAATATTTTTCCCGTCAGCATTTGTATCTGATGCTAATTTCACTTTACTATCTTTTTTCTTTGATTTTTTATCTGTTGATTCATCATTTGTTGTAGATTGATTATTTTTTTCAGTTAATAATTCCAATTCTTGTTCCAAGTCGGTTATTTTTTCAGTAATAGTATTATTTACAGATATTTTATTTAATATATCTTTCATAACTTGAGAAGGAATATTGGATTGTTGAATATAAAACTTGGCAATTTTCTCGACATCATTTGTAAGAAATATAGTTGGTCCATCTGTTAAAGTAAACGCATCCTTTGTAGTAACATAAATACCAGTTTGTTCTTCTTTAGGAGGATCCAAAGAAGAGACACTCATTGTTCTTGTCAATGGTTTTTCTTCTACGCGAGAAGACATAATATTTAGACTGCTTGATTTACGAATCGGTATTCCATTTGCATCAACGAAAGAATTAGATTGAATTCTTTTTTCTTTTAATAGGTTGAAATGTAAATATATTTTTTCCCAAGAATGAGGTTGTGTTACAATAATTTCTTCTAATAATTCGAGATAGTATATTTTAATTGAAGACATTGTAATATCTTCAATCTTTTGAAATCTTACATTTATTCTTTCAGATGAAAGATATTCAATAAATTTAACAATTTCATTTAGATCCAAGTATCGTAATAAAGTTAGATTTTCTTTGATATTTTCAATAATTTGAAGCATTTTTTCTGGGTTATCGGTAATAGAATGAGGAATAATGACGTATCCAAACTTATTTACAATAGGTATGGATTTTTTACAATCATAACTAATAATATTATGAATAGTAGCTCCTTCAAATTTTCTATGAAAGGATTCAACAGTTAAACCGATTTCGTGTAATTTGGGAAGAGTAGCAGAAGATAATACAAGATTGGGAATTAAATTTTGTTGCCAATTTTCTCTTATAATGGAATGTAATTCGTGTTCTTCGTAATCCATTGTGATGGTAGGTTCATCCCAATAAGTAATAATATTATTTGCTTTATTAAATGATAACATATAATACATTGCTGGTAAATAAGATTTTACATCACAAATCATTATTTCTACTTTATCACCTACAGAATTATCTACTTTACCGATTCCTCCTGTTTTTCTATTCTTGGTGAAATCTTTTGCGGCAAAGTAATGTAATCGAATGTCAGCAGCACTAGAACATCCAAAAGCAAAAGCAATTTTTTTTCCAACAGAAATAGAAGACTTAGCTAGTGCTAATCCAACATGTCTTGCTGCACATACAAATATGATTCGTTGAGTCATTTTTTCGTTGGTAATTCGGTCTACCTTAAATCCTTCTGAAAGACCGATAGGAGAAAGTGTTTTTCCAGTACCAGTTGGAGCAATATATAAAATTAGTTTAGGATATGCGTTTTTACACACAGAAAATAATTCACGTTGATGTTCATATAATGTCATATCAGCATATTTTAATAATAATTTATTTTTCTCTATAAATTCAACTGAATTTTTAATCAAGTCAATCATATTGATTTCAGTTTCCATCTTTTTCAAAATAAAATCAACAAAATTCATTACGTGTTTATTTAACATTTGAATAGACATTGATTTTAATTTATATAGTGTAAAGTAGTGAATATACCAAGTGTGAGATGATTTATTTGCGAGAAGATTGGAAATCATTTCCAGAAGTAAATATTCATAAATATCAACATTATTTATTATTTTCTCTACATTATTTCTTTGTATACGTATTAAATCAGCTTTTTTAATTTTTGGATTCGCTTTTATATCGTGGACAAAATCAGTATAAGCATTGATTTGATTTATTTTTTCTAAGAAGTAATTATAATATAAATAATCTTCCATAAGTGGAGAAAATTCTACTTTCAAGTAACCGAAAAGAGATATATGTTTATTATATTTAATATTTACATCGTGATAACCGTTGCAAATAAGAGTGAGAATATTTTTTTCTTCGTCTGTAACAGGAACTTCAATTGATTCCCATTCAGATTTGTTGAGTTTTCGTTGGTTCAAGTCCATTTTAATAAGTTTCTTTCTAATTGCTCTTTATATTATTTACTTTATTTGAATCAATTTTTTTAATATTAATTAAATTGAAAGTTTATTAAAGTTTATTAATGATTCAACATAACAATGGCGTTTATCATTTCAATTGAAGGAAATATTGGTTCGGGAAAGAGTACATTTCTCTCTTATATAAGAGAAAATTGTTCGAAAGAAATTATTTTTGTAAAAGAACCGGTTGATCAATGGGAACAGATAAGAGATAGTGAAACAAATGAAACAATGTTACAAAAGTTTTATAAAGATCAAAAAATGTATTCCTTTTCATTTCAAATGATGGCTTTTATATCTCGTTTCTCTATTTTAAGAGAAACAGTAAGACAAAATCCTTTTGCAATTATTATTACAGAAAGATGTTTGTATACAGATAAATATGTATTTGCAAAAATGTTATTTGAAATGAAAAATATAGAAGATGTAAATTATCAAATATATAATCAATGGTTTGAAGAATTTGCTTCTGAATTTCCTATAAATAAAATTATTTATATAAAAGCAAATCCAGAGATATGTTTTGAGAGAATAAAGAAGAGAAATAGAACCGGTGAAAGTGAAATTCCGTTGGATTATTTAGTTAATTGTCATAAATACCATGAAGATATGATCGAAATATTATCTTCTACGACAGATATTATTTATATTGATGGAAATGAAGACATTTATGAAAATCCAACAATGATTCAACAATGGATGAAAGAATGTGAATTATAATGACACAAAATTGTGATTCACATATTCATCATATCTATTGTATAATACAATTTCATCATTATATTTACATTCATTATAATCTATTTCAATCAAAAATTTATATTTTTTATTATTTATTAATATAATTTGTGACTTTTTTTCTTTAATATTAGGTATTTTTAATAATTTACATATACTCCAATCCCAATAATTATATTCTTCTTTATGATTTTTGTATAATTCTATATATTGGTTGATGCAATAATACAAATAATAATTATGTTTATTCGATAATATGATATGTGCGTTTATTTGCCATTCATATTTTTTTTTATCAAAAGATGCTGATATACAAGTAACAAAATCATCATTTTCTTCAATATATTTATCCAAAGGAACAATGGGATTTATATCAGCGTCAATATATAATCCGCCATATTTATTTATAATACATATACGCCAAAAATCAGCCTTAATTGGACCATCTGGTATAAAATTAAATATATCTAAATATATTTGTGAATATTCTTCTAATAAAAATTGTTGACATAATTCATCATCATATAATTTAATTTCATATTCTGGATTTAATTCTTTCCATTTTTGTGAATATATTTTTATATTATCTAATGTTTTATGACACATATATATTATTTTTGGTATATTTGATTTATATTCTGTTTTAAATAAATTATTGTAGTTTATACTCTTACTTATTTTATTTATATTATAAAATTGTTTTTCAGTCCAATAATCTGCCCAATATTTATTAAATTTTGGTTGTTCATTTCTATAATTATCATGAAAATGTAATATTATAAATTGTCTATATTTTATATTTGTATTCTCTTTATTTTTACTATTAGGTAATCCATTTGTTACATTTAATAATATTTGATTCACTTGTTGTTTTGAAAAAAAATTTTTCATCATTAATGGTCCGGTTGGTTCAGTTGAAGCATTACCATAATAATTATGATTTACATTTTGTACTACACTATATATACATTTTTTTATTATTTCATTATTGGGTTTACAAATAATAATTGCATTATAAATTCCTATTTTATCAAAATCTTTACAAAAATATTCTTTATCGATAAGATAATTAAAATTAAATCCATTCACACAAAAATATTTTACATCTAAATATATTCCACCATATTTATACAATATACAATATCTCCATAAATCTATTTTT
>Ga0164295_10000661_pt1 | contig 28895 bp, 17 predicted proteins | sample GEODES006metaG_FD_111798 | JGI IMG/M metagenome (GOLD analysis project Ga0164295, IMG submission 111798) | Oligotrophic lake water microbial communities from Sparkling Lake, Wisconsin, USA - GEODES006 metaG | ecosystem: Environmental > Aquatic > Freshwater > Lake | place: USA: Sparkling Lake... | reverse complement strand
TGATGAAGGATGTAATCCGCAACGAAGCTGCGGGGCTGGCAGAGGCCAATCGCGCTGCTGGAAGACTCGAGCAAGTGCTGTCTGAGTTTGTGGAGGGCTACCAAGCGGCCAAGGCGGCTCATGCGGTGGACACAGATTCAAGGGAGGCTCGATCTTTGCTTCTTGGTGTGTATCGCCATCATGTCAGGGTGATCTGTGACTGGTTGGACGATCTCGTTCACGCCATAAACAATCCCATCGCTGCGCTAGACAAGCAAGCGATCCCAGTGACATCCAACGTCATGTTGACGATTGCCTTGAACATGACCAGTCCACCAGAGATGGCCAAGTTGGATGCGCTGGCGAAAAGGCTGAGGCAGAAGTCTGAGCCGTCCATCGAAGCGGTACCTACACAGCCCCCGCGTGAGGCCCCAATAAACAATGGGCCAGGAATTCTCGGGACCATTGGCGCGTTGGCGTTTGGCGTTGGTCTCACCAATGCGGTCTTTGGGAGGCACAACCGGTGAGCTGCAAAAAAATGCACTCGATTTTTGCCTGCACCTCGTCGGAAAATGACCGCTTTGAGTGCGATAGAAGCTGGCCGCTCAACTCGTGGCTCAAATGTGAGACGACAGACGTCATACAGATGTCAATTGATCAGGCTACAAGGGTGTTGAAGCTGACTTATCAGCACCTGTCAAAAAAATAATATTAGGAATAGCACATGTTCTTCGGACTTTTTGGCGGTGAAAAAAAGCGAGTGGCCGAAATGATTGCGGCAGCTCGAACGGGAAATATTGAAAAAGTAAAGCAACTCTTATCCAAGGGTGTCGACATCAATGCTCCCGAGCCCGAGTCCGGCGATACGCCGCTTCTTGCCGCCATCGACAAGAGCCAATGGGCTGCAGCCGAATTTCTGCTGCAGCAACGACCCAACTTGAACATTGAGGACAAGAACGGCAATTCGCCCCTGTACCTGGCGGTATCCCGTGGCGATGAGGCTTTGGCGCTTGTCAATCAGCTTCTTGACGCTGGTGCACAAGTTGACCTCGGACCGATGAAAGGCGACAACGCTGGTGTGACACCGCTCCACATAGCCTGCGCAACGGGAGCCAATGGATGTCTTGAAACTCTGCTGCGCCGTGGTGCATCGGCGACAAAGCAAATTCCAAGTGGGGCAACACCCCTGCACACAGCGGCCATAGGTGGCGATAAGAAGACGATCGATCTGCTTTGCAAGGCAGGCGGCAATGTCGCTGCGCTCAATCAGGATAAGCGAACGCCACTGCATAACTGCGGCATCACTGGGAACGCCAAAGCGGCTGCTGCGCTCATTCAGCAAGGCGCAGCGGTAGATGGCGCGGATGCCGAGGGTTGCACTCCTTTGATGCGTGCGGTCATGAAAAACCAGGCCGAGGTTGCCAAGGTTCTTCTAAGCAACGGTGCTAACCCAGATGTCATTGTTCGCACGACCGATACGCCTTTGTACCCATTGTTTGTCGCCGCCATGAACGGTTACACCGATTTGATTCGCGTCCTGCTCGACAAGGGCGCGAATGTGATGGCAAAAGTTGAAGGTGTCCCTGCTCCTTTAGACGCTGCAAAACATAACGGGCATGAGGCAGCTGCCAAGTTGCTTTCTGCCGCGATTAAGCGCCAACGCGCTGCTGCAACAGCTGCTGAAGGAGGTGACCCTGATGAAGCTAAAAAATCAGCTGCTAAAAGTACAAAGTCATCTGCAACAACTACAGTGACATTGGGCGTTTATTGCACAGATTTGCGATATGACGAAGAAGAGCACGGCGCACATCTGCCTGCTGCATTCAAAAAGGCGCAGGCGGAATGGATTAAGTCAAAAAACGACGTTTCCAGCGCTCACTATGCAGAAGCCTGCAGGCTCTTGGATAAATGGTTTGAGAGCAAGTACCAAGTGCGAATGGGGCTCTCTTTTTCAATGAGCATTGATCAAGACAATTTGCCTGACGAGGTACAAGGCGTCCAATTTAAGGACTCATCAGAGGCTAGCGCCTATGCATTTGCCAAAGAGCCAAAATTGAAGTCGCTCAAAGTAGTTGCCGTCGATTTTCGAGGCAGCACCTCAAGTAAAGCGCTTCGTGACGATGAAAAAATCAAACGTTCCCCGGAGCTTGGCATCGTTGCCATCTTTGAGGCCAAGCTTGGCAAAGAAATAAAAAACCTCGAAGCCTTGGCAGATCTACTGAAGCAGGAACACAACGGTCAGCTGATCAAAGATTGTTTCTCCATTCAAATCGTCGAAAAGGCCATTCAGACGGTTGAAGTCGATGACGATGGAGATGAAGTGGTTTCAAGCAACTCATCTTGGTCTGGCGGTGACCTCAGCATTGAGATCAACCTGGGGATGCCTTCAGACGACTTCGCCGGTCACTTATTGAAGATGGTTCAAGAGGAGCGGCAAAGTCCGTCGTTATTAGCGGCCGATACTTCACCAATCAAAAAGTTGATCATGCTTGGTGATGAGACGGCGCTTGAACAAAAGCTTAATGAAGGTCTTGATCCAAATGAGCGGATTGACGATGAACCGCTGCTCAAAATGGTTCTCATGGTGGCCGTGACAGCCAAGCAGTGGTATGCGGATGATGAACTTAGTGGCCTATTGACAGCCAGCTTTTCTACGATTGAAAAATATGAAGAGGCACTCAAACGCATGGCATTAGATGTTTTGCGTCGAGGAGCCGACATCAACAGTCCGTCTGGGATGTTGTCTATTCTTTCAGTAGCAGAGGCACTGAATGACGAAGAAATTTTGAACCATTGCAGAGCTGGCGCTGAAACTGCCAATGATTTGAATTCAACACCGTTTCTCTTGGCGGCTGAGCGTGGAGATGCAGCAGCATTAAAAGTGCTGTTGGGTAAAGGAGCACGGATCAACAAGCGGGAGTTTTTTCATAGCACCCCGCCATTGATGATGGCCTGCCAAGGTCCAGGGGGCGAGGATGAACCTCCGCTCGCAGGTGCACAGTTGATCGCGCAAGAAGAGGCTGTCCGCTTTTTAATCGAACAAGGTGCAGAAATCGATGCCGTTTCAGACAACGGAAACACCGCAATTGGCAATGCAGTGCGACGTGGGAACGCTTCCATCGTTCGAATTCTTTTGGATTCTGGAGCAAAGGCTACCGAAGCCCTGCCGCGTGGTCAAAGTTTGCTTGAACTTGCGAAAGCAAGAGGGCATGCGGATACCGTTGCTATTCTTGACAAAATTGGCAAAAAATGAAATCAAGTTTTTGCCAATCAACAGGAGATCTGAATCATGGCTAAACCCATTGTTGTCTCACTAGACGGAATTGAATCGAGTTTCGACCACATCAAACTCGACCGAAAGCGTCTTTATGGTGAACGCCGTCGTGTTCCTTTAGACCTCTCGGGGGAGCCGTGTGTCAAATCTGCATTGACATCAGATGGTCTGTACTTGCTTCAGAGCGGTATGACAGCTCAAGGGTATTTTGATGAAAGCGGACGCTGGCTTCAAAAGTCTCAATTGGTAGGCATCGGATCGGATGGGCAAGCTTTAGAGCTGGTGCCTTCTACTTTGGGTGCGGTGCAGCCGTTGGAGTTGGTCGAGCCTGATGTCTTGCTAGAGCACGTCGTTGAATCGGTTTACACCTTGGAAGCAACGGATCTGGCTGTAGCACTGCAAGAGAGATTGGCTGCAGGTGACGTTTTTCGATTTGGGTTTAATTACTCAGCCGATTACAAGCAATCAGCAGCGTTTTTGTTGAAAAACACTGAGGGCATTTTTTGTTTGATTGGCGCGCCTCTTACTGCAACATGGTCAGAGCCTGGCAAGCTTGCTGAGGTTGTTGACGCCGAGGATTCATCTGATGACCTTGATTTCGAAATGTTCTGACCTATGACTAAATCGATCCGAATTACAAACGCAAGCGGTCGCGACGGAAGCGCGCAGGTCATCAGCCCGAAGAGAGATGCCCCAATGAGTCTGGGCATCCCCGGCCATTCGATCCTCTTTCACCGATACCTCAGCAGCACAGAGACGGGGCGCGGGGAGGTTTTGACGCAGTCACTTGGGGATGATTACGCCCAAGCTCTTATTGATGGCGATCCGGAAATCGATATCGAACACGTTGGGCGATCAATTGGTGAAACAAATATTGTCTTTCTCACCAGTAAAGGTGAATTTCTCCACAGTCCTCCACAACTCATTGAGGTCATTACCGGCCCTGATGGAGGGGAAAAAGAGAGACGAGTTCCGGTTGATGTTGAATCAAATGTCGATGACGAAAGACCTGTTCGGTGGACTGGGCGGAAAGTCCCAATTGCCGATGCGGTCAGGCGTTTTATGTTTCGACGTAGCCTTCAGGTCACACATGTTGATGGCGTGACGTATGACTTCTTGCACGCGATGGCGAAAGAACTTGCCGCAGACAGATCTCTCATGCTTGTGGGAGGCGGAGCAAAAGGCAGTGAACCCTTGGTTTTCCAGGCGAACGGTCGACCTTGCAGGGGTTTCCTTGAAGGTCGGGTCGATGGAGACAAATATCAGCTCATGTTGCATCTAAGCGATATGGAACTTAAGCGCCCCGTGTCTGCCAAGGAAAATTGAGATGAATTTGAACAACGGCAGCCCATTGGGCAAAGGCACATTACATCCAGCCGGTTCTGTGTTGGATGTGGAGTTAATGGCGAGCGTTCAGAGTTACCGCAGGCGCGTCGCCAGTGCCTATCGATCTGTCAAGCCTGATGAAATTGGAACGGGCATATTTGGTGCACCATTTTTGGTATCACCCAAAGTTGATGGTGAGTTGTGGTTTTTAAAAATAGAGGAAGGTTCGGCCGCGCTGATCAGTAGCAACGGTAAAGCGATTGTTGGCGATGTGCCCATTCTGATCGAGGCGAGGGAAGTTGCCGCCAAAGTACAAGGCCTAATCCTCATCGCCGGTGAGTTGTTTGCCGCTTCCACTGGTAAGGATCGTCCTCGGGTTGGTGACGTTGCTTCCGCTATGGCTGGTGGGGCATCTGCCAAGGTTGAGCGGTTGGGTTTCATGGCCTTTGATTTAGTGCAAGGCTTATTTAGCAATGCGCCGCAGCAGTTGGCGTACTCGGAGCGGCTAGATGCGATCACTGGACTTCTTGCCAGTGGTAAACGCTTGAAGGCCATAAAGACGGATCCAATTTCGACTGTTTCGGAATTACCCAACTTATTTGCTGAGTTGGTTGATGGTGGAAAAGCAGAGGGACTCATTGTTCGTTCGTCTCAAGGGACGATCTACAAGGTGAAGCCTGAATTCACTGTAGATGTTGTGATCATGGGGTACACGGCACGGACAGAAGATCCTCAGTCGGTCCGAACGTTGCTCCTTGGGCTGACCCGTGAAGACGGTCATGTGCAGATTGCAGGTCATTGTGGCAATCTGGGTGGCGATTCAGAGCGACGCGCTTTGATGTCCAGACTTCAACCACTTCAATGTCCGTCGACGTTTCGTTGCCCTAGTCGCTCCGGTGACCTCTTTACATTTGTGCGGCCTGAGGTCGTAGCTGAAATAAACGTCACAGATTTGCAAGCGGAATCCAGCGATGGGCATGTTGTGAGATCCATGGCCCTGGATTTTGATGAGAAATCCGGCTGGAGGGCCGTTGGCGCGATGCCAACAGCGAATTGGCTTCACCCGGTTTTGGTTCGAATTCGAGACGATAAAAATGCGGATGTGATTGGGACTCGGTTTTCTCAAATATTAGACAGATGCCACGTGGAGGATGTGAGTGCGCATGTCCATGAACGACAGTTACCAGAATCCAAGGTCATCAGGCGAACGGTTTGGACCAAGACTACCAAGGGCAAAGTTGCCGTCCGTAAATTGGTGGCATGGCAGACCAATAAGTCAAATATTGATCCAACTTTTCCAGCCTACGTCTTGCATTGGACAGACTATTCATCTGGACGGGCCACTCCACTGGATCGAGAGGTTAGGACGGCACCAACAGAACAGTTGATGCAAGAAATCGCAGCCAGAATGATCGAAGAAAACATCAAAAAAGGCTGGGAAAAAATTTCTTGACTTTTTTAAATCAGAAAGATGTTTATCAATGAACTCAATTAATGAGCGTGTAAATGGATTTTTACCATTGGATGAGCCGGGTACTCAAGAATTTTTAGCTATGTTTGCGGAAAATCAGAGTGATGAAGGCCTGGGTAATTTCATTAGAGATTATGAAAGCCAATCACGAATTTTTTCTGTTCCAGTATTGGAAGCTTTTGATATCAATCAGCGAAAAGATGATTTGTTTTTTGGAGGGATTCCATTTACCAGTGAAAAATGGCCTTGGCCATTAGACTCTAAAGGGCGTAGGCTTTATCCTATTGCACAAATTGATCTTGAAAATTCAAGTGAAATAATTCAATTTAATCTGGGTTCTGGCAAGCTTCAGATTTGGGGTGAGTATCGCGGTAACTGCTACAAGGGGTTTGAGAAAAATTTCGACAAGAACATAACTTCCGAAGATTGGAGGCTGCGGTTTTCTGATGAATTTAAGTTTATATTCAGAATAATCTCTGAAGAGGATCTGCTGGATGAAATTTCAAATGAAATAATATCGGAGCTATCTTCAGTCGGAGATAAGTTATTTTATAAATACTCGAAAATAATAGGTTTGAATGAAGGTCTTAATAAATTAAATTGGCAATCTCTGGGTGAAATGTTTTATCCAAGTTTTGAGAAATTTTATTATTTCGGGGAACTAAGAAATGGAAAAAATAAAAGCGCCATTAAAGTAAGTGAGTTCTATCGAGATCTGGATCAAGAATTTTACTTCGAACTAGATAAAGAGTTAAACGGCTCAGATGTAATGACATCTGACAGGTTATGGAACAAAATTGGGCCAGTATGTACACTGGGTGGATATCCCCCATCTTTATATCACAATACATTTTCATATGACTCAAACATATTGCTCTTTTTCAAATGTAAAGGAGATTTTGCGATAACTTTTAAAAAGGATCGTAAAGGAATTATTAAATTTTTATTGGAATCACATTATGATGATGTCGATTGATTAAAAGTGGTTTAAATTAAATGAATTTCAATGACTCAATTTTCGGATTGAAAATATTGAATTTTTATGTCTGCGGCATTTGCATTATGCTGCATTTGCTGTGTATTTCAATTTTAAAGAGGAAAATTTCATGAATGATTTTAATTTTTATCCAAACGCGATCGCCTACACTTTGTCCGGAACTCGTTTTTCAGAAGTATTCGATGCCCCAGATGGTGGTTCATCAAATCCAAATTGGGTCCAATTAGTTAGTGAGTTTGTCAACAATGGTGATGAACCTATTTTCAATCACATTTCAGATGATGCATGTGTTAATGCGTGGAAATTTCTATTTCCGCAACTTGGATACATGCCAAATATGCTATCAGTGAAAATTGCATTGGCGTCAGGTGTTTGTACAAAAGAAGATATATTATCGATTTTTATTCAAGGTAAAGGTTGGATTGACCAAACAAGTTTTCGAGGATCGTTAGGAGAATTTTTAGGAATTCATAATACTCAATTATTGCCGCTATCAATGGTTATTGCACGGCAAGAAAGCACAAAAAAATTATTTGAAATATTTTCTGATCCTGATTCGGTAATTAAATATTTGGAAAACCGATAGGTTAATATGAAATTTTCAACTGCAATTAGTGAGGAATAGATCGTATGTTTTTTGCGAATGAGGCCACTCATCCAAGAATGCTTCATCGCACAAGCAATCCTTATTCTTTGTTGGTTGCAGGTCATGCTGGTGATCTGAGTTTGAACAGCATCGGTGAGTTTGTCGTAAAGCAAGCACTGAGTGAAGTGGTGAGCTTGCTAAAGAAGGAACATACAGATAGACCGTCACTAATTGGAATATTGACAGGCGTTCGAACTCGTGTGGAGACATTCGCAGCGGAACTGGCGCATCAAGAAGGCCTGTCCTTATGCCTGCTTTCAATGGGAAAACCTGGCAGTCTGACGGAATCTCAAAAACTCGCCCAGCGTCAAATCTGGTTGGGTGCTGAAGCTGAAGACATCAAAACAGGACTGCCACAATCAATTAGAAATGAAGTCGCTCTTGGGTATGCAGACATCTTATTGGTAGTTTGGGATGGAGTGTCCATAGATGATGAGGTTGTGCCGCTGCTCCTGAACGCTGCGCTGGCGATGAAGCCGGTAATTTGGATAGATGTGACCGGAGTGGTTCGGGTACTCCAGCGGGAACTGTTGACGAAAGCGCAGCGGCACATACTTCAGTGCCCAAGTCCGCCGATTCAAAGCCTTGTTTCTTGTTTTTCATTGCCCATTGCGCTTCAAAATCCATTGCTGTTTTTGCAAGCAATTGCGGATCCTGCTACCTTCTTGGATTCAAGCGCTCATCAACGAGATGCCATTGGGAAGTCACGCGCAGGAACTGTTCATAAGTTCATGATGGCTTTGGTGCAGGGCCGCTTTAAGAAGGCTTTAACAGCTGTGGCGACAAGTCCAATTTCCGCTTACAGAGGTCCTGCATGGGATGAGTCAGAAGGAATCGTTGCCTCCACACCAGTTCTGGATGAGCAGTTTGACCGTTCCGATGTAGCCGCAAGCATTTCAGCTGGGAAGCATCGCAGTGCAGCATGGATCAGTTCACTTGCTTCCACTACAGCCGTATTTGCAGCCGTTGCTGGGGCTATCAATCTTTGGTCAAGCCTACATGGTGCGTTTTGGGCTTTGTTGGAGTTGGGCTTGGTCGCACTTGTGGTGTCAGTCCTTTGGCGAGCCAAGAATATGCAGTGGCACCGAAAATGGATTGGCAACAGATTTGTCGCTGAGCAGCTCAGATACACACGTATGGGTCTGCCCCTGTTAGCGGTGACCAAATCGTTGTCAGAACCGTCCTTATGCGTCTTGCCGGGCAAGAATGGTCAAGCCAGTTTGGCAGTTTTATCGGAGGACCTTCGTTTGGTTCAGCAGACGATTGTCCGAATGGGCTTGCCCTCGGCTTCAACGGGTAGTGTGTTCATTGCATCCGACTCGAACATGCTTCCAAAATTGCGCGATTACGTTCTCGCCGTTGTCCGTGATCAGGTGGCATACCACCATCGCGTTCATGACGAGCAACATAAAGTTGACCATATCCTGCATCAGCTTTCACTTGTCCTATTTACGCTCACAGTTGCAGCCATTGGGGCACATTTTCTCTTGCACGCCGATTGGCTGCTGATATTTACAGCATTTTTCCCGGCACTTGCCGCAGGGATACACGGTCTGACAACAACACTCGAGATATCACGTCTGGCCGATCAATCAAAGACTACCGCTGAACATCTGCATGAGCTGTCAGAAGCTATTAAAAATGTATTGAACGCAGATCAAAGCCCTTGGAAAAACTGGCTGCAATTGCGTTACTTGACGCTTCGTTCTGTGGAAATTATGTCCGACGAAAATAGTCAATGGCAAAAGTTGGTGACTCATCAAAAACCAAAGTTGCCTGCATGAATTCAGTTACATCCTTCGACCTCGCTGGTCGCGTACCCATTGTTCTTGCTGCTACAGGCCATAGAGTCATCCCAAAGCAGGATGAAGAGGCATTGTGCAAGGCCGTAAGTAGCGAGTTGAATTTAATAGCGAAATCAAACCCCCATTCGCCTTGCATCTTGATTAGTGCGTTGGCTGAAGGTGCTGATAGGTTGGTTGCAGGTTGTGCGTTGACTCTCGGTTGGAAACTTTGCGCTGTACTTCCTCTCACGCAAGACGATTACGAAACTGATTTTCATGACGATGAATCGGTTGCCGAATTTCGTGAACTGTTGAAACGATCCACATGGGTGAAGGTGCTTGACGCAAAGCATCATTTGCGCCCTGGCTGTTACCACGAACTTGGGCTTTGGCTTTCTCAACAAGCCCAGGTGCTGATTGCTTTGTGGGACGGAGAGCAGGCCAAAGGCCCCGGTGGAACAGCGGAAGTTATTCGAAATTTTCGTGAAGGCGTTGCTTTAGCTCAGCCGATACTTCCTGATTCTGGTCCGGTCATCCACATTCAAACTCGTCAAACGCTGCTCCAGCAGGCTAGTGCCGACTTTGAAGTCGGACGTGTACGAATGCTTCCTGCAAGTCCTGGTGGCCTTCCTAGCGATGGTGAAGCCAATCGATGGCGCGTCGTACTGTCACGCATCGATAAATTTAACAAGGACTCTATTGACGCGCAGCGCGTTGATGGTCAATTGACCGCTACTTGGGGATTGCCCTTTCCTCAATGGGCATCCACTCATCTGGCGGGTTCGAAAGTTGAGCTGGCTCGTCACTTGTTCTTATCCGCCGATGCTCTTTCAATATCGGCTCAAAAAGAGCGTGATCGCATGTTCATGGGCCTTCTTGGCTTTAGTGCATTTGCCATCTTACTTTCGCAAGTCTATTCAAGCTTGTTTTCTATTGCCACTCTTTTGGCTTGTGCAGTTGGACTGATTGGAGTCGGTGCTTGTTGGTATTGGGCGGCGAGTCAAAGGAATCTCGAGGGGCGCTATCTTGACTACAGAGCACTTGCGGAAGCTTGTCGAGTTCAGTATTTTTGGAAGATCGTTGGCATCGGTGAATGCGCTTCAGTTCATTTTTTGCGTGAACAACGGGATGAATTAGAGTGGATTCGCCAGGCGATACAGACATCTGAAATTGGCAATGAAGAAGCCAAAGATGCCCCATTGTTGGATCGATTGATGTTTGTGCGCACCGCATGGATTGACGATCAGCTGAAATACTTTGGTGGCGCTAATGGAAGGATCGGCAAAGCTGCGTTGAATCATTTGAATGATGTGAAGTGGTCGCAGCGAAGTCGACTCTTGTTTGTACTGGGCATGACGCTCACGCTGATGACGGCCATCTTCCACGTGTTCTTTGCTGATACGACTGTTCCACTCCACGACTGGGCTCAGCGCAGCATGATCGTTGGTTATTCCATTCTGTTTGCATCGTCTGGTCTGATTAAGGTTTACCAAGAAACGCGAGCGTTTGCTGAACATGCAAAGTTATACCAACGCATGGATTTAGCGCTGCAATTGACCCGATCTCGGCTTGATGCCGCATTGGCTTGTGGCGATCTGGAGCGGGCGGTTGAAATTGTTAGATCTCTTGGCATCGAAGCGCTTGCTGAAAATGGAAACTGGCTGCTCATGCATCGTGAGCGGCCTGTATTGGTTCAAGGAATTGGTTGAGACTCAAAAGAAGGATGACTCAAATGAGCTACGACGTATTTATTTCATTCAAGAACTCTGGCAAGGATGGCAAAGCAACGCCAGATGCCACTGCCGCGCGAGGCGTATACGACGCGTTAAAAAGCGCTGGAATGAAGGTTTTTTTCAGTGAAGAATCCCTTGCTGAAGTGGGTAAAGGACAGTTTGGTAAATCTATTGAAACGGCATTAGAGTCTGCGCGGGTTCTTATCTTAGTGGCCTCGTGTCGCGAACACATTGAGTCGCCCTGGGTCGAAACCGAGTGGGACTCTTTCTTGCAAACCGTCCGAAGTGGGCACAAGCAAGGTGAACTTTTCATCTTTAATTGTGGCGATCTGAAGCCCGCTGATCTCCCGTTGTTTTTGCGTCGGCAGCAAATGTTTGCCCAAAACAGCATGGAAAAGCTACTTCAGTTTGTTGCAAGCGCCGTCCCCACATTGCCCACTCTAGGCGACTTCATTCAAGTCGCGTTGCATTGTCTGCGTCCAGAAAAGAATGAAGACAAAGTGTATTTGGTGACAGTACACCCTGGTACAACAGCAAGCACTTGCCATGTCACTGCTCATTGGGGGGCTCGATCGGCCAAGCGCCTGAGCAGTCAAATGAAGGCTATCAACGTTAGCAAAGCTGTGGCTGCCACAGAGGTTGAAAAAGCTAAGCAGGAAAAGCTTAGAGGGGGCTACCTGCCTGCTGCTTATGCCAAGTTATTGACAGACGAAGCCAGATCCCACCTTTCAGCTTCACTAGGTTTGTTCGAGGCCGAGCAGGCACCGAAAGCAAAGGGCAAAAGTCAACCGAAAGAGAAGCCCGAACCAAGCAAAGTGAAACCTGCCAAAGTGGTTGAGCCCAAGCCCGTCACAAAGCTGAAGCAGTCGACCAAAGTTGAGATGAAGCCAGCTGTCAAGGTCGAACCTAAGCCAGATAAAAAGCAGGTGCCCGCAGTTGTCGGCATCGCTAAAAGTAAAACTTCAAAAGAAGCTGCCAAGCCAGTTCTCGCAAAGGCACCAACTGTCGTCGCAAAGTTGCCTGAGAAAAAATCAATAGCAATAAAAGTTGCCGCAGTGCCCAAAAAACAAGCGGTCAAAAAGCTTACGTCGAAACTCACTGAAAGCACGCCGCAAAAACCTGCTGCAAAAAAAGTGACCAAGTTGGCTTCGCCAGCACCATTGAAATCAGCCAGTAAAAAAGCTGTGAAGACTGCGACCATGCCACCTGCGACGGCCAAAACGCCATCTCGCCGTCGTTAAGTAGACACATGTTCACTATTGATATTCGCTAAATTCGTATGTCCCGCATCACAGAACTTCGTAATTTAATCATCAAGGCTAAGCACGCTTATTACTACAGCGGTGAGCCCATGATGGAGGACGCTGAGTATGACGCCCTTGAGGATGAGTTGCGTCAGCACTCACCGGATGATCCTGTACTGAAAATCGTTGGAGCTCAAGTTCCTGCGGAGAGTATGCTGACTAAGGCGCGACATTCCATTCCGATGGGCAGTCAAAGCAAAGTTAATTCTGAAAGTGAGTTTCGGACTTGGTGTCAAAGAAATGATGTAGGTCCTATTCATGCGAGTGTCAAAGGTGATGGTGCCAGCGCTGCCGCCTATTACTCAAATGGTCGCTTAGTACAAGCGATCTCACGAGGAGATGGCGTTTTAGGCGAGGACATTACGGCCAATGCCTTGCGATTCAAGGGCTTGCCCGTATGGGTTGAAAGTGAGGGGCGTCCATTCAACGGTGCAGTCCGGTTTGAGGTCATCCTGACCGTTGAAGATTGGACCCGCATTGATCCTTCAAGAAGTAAAAATCCGAGAAATGCAGGTACTGGAATCATGGGCCGGAAGAACGGCTTGCAGTCTGATTTCTTGACAATTTTCGCTTTTGATTTAGATGAGTCCCGTGATGGGGAGCCTTTCAACTTCGAGACTGAAATTGAAAAAACAGCACGACTTGCTGAGTTAGGTTTTAGTGTGATGCCTCACACCCATTGCAGTGACGCAGATGAGGCAGTGCGCTACTTTAAAACCATTGCCCAGTCGCGCAATGAGTTGCCGATCTGGATTGATGGTGTCGTGATGAAGATCAACGCCATTAAAAAACAAGTTGAATTAGGCGTCACCGGAGGACGACCCAAAGGGCAGATTGCTTGGAAATTTGATTCTGTAGGCGCAGAGACTATTCTTGAAGGCGTCGTGGTTAGTGGTGGCCACACAGGCGGTCTCTATCCAACCGCACAGTTGCGAGCGGTGGATATTGGTGGAACGACCATCACCAATGCTTCGCTTGCAAATTACGATGAAATAGTCCGGCTAGATGTTGCGATTGGTGACTCCGTATGGGTTGTTAAAGCCAATGACATCATCCCGAAAATTATTCGTGTGACCGATCGCCCGGCCCATCGCCGTGAAATTTTGCAGCCTGTCTGCTGTCCATTCTGTGGAGGGGAGGTTGGGCGCAAGATCAACGTTGCAGGCAATGATGGCGTCATCATTGAATGCCGAAATTCGAATTGTGAAAAGAAGTCGACAGGAAAAATTCGCAGGTGGATTGCAAGTCTTGATATTTTGGGTATCGGAGATGTCGTGCTGGAAGCGATGGTTGAAAAATTGGATCTGGCTGATGCAGCTGATCTGTATACCTTGCGCGGCAGAGCAGATGAACTGGCAGAATTGTTGATCAATGCTGATCGTGATCTCAAGTTAGGTACTAAGCGGGCAACATCGATCCTGGACGCCATTGAGGCAACGCGTGAGCTTTCACTCAGTCAATTTTTGGGCTCCTTAGGCCTCGACCACCTTGGGAAAAGGCGTGTTGAACTCATGATTTCGGCTGCAGATGGTGCCTTGGACGAATTAACAGCCTGGAGAAGCGGTTTGCTGCGTGACGCTTCATTCGCGGCAGGTGTTGGGGTTCCAAGCATCGGCGCTGAGATCCAAGACGGTATTGACTCGATGTCACAGGTTATTGATAAGCTTTTGGATGCAGGTGTGTCCATCACCACTGGTTCAGCTCATGGAACTGCCGACCAGCCTGAGCTCACGGTTTGTATAAGCGGAAAGCTGCACAGCGGCCGCAAAAAATCCGATTACCAAGAGCCGTTGCTTGCAATCGGATATGCCTTGGTTGATGAGGTCAGCAAGGGTCTTAATTTCCTTGTTCTCGCCGATGCTGACTCGGGAAGCAGCAAGGCTGAAAAAGCGAGAAAACTGGGTGTTCAGGTGATATCTGAAGCTCAGCTCATTGAGATGGTTGGCAACTTTACCTCTCAAGAGTCCGCCAGTACGGCTGAATTACCAATACAGCCTTCAATTGTGTCCAAACCTCCAAAGGAAAATGCCATGTCCAAATCTAGCACCCCCTTATCTGTAGATGCTTCTGCTCGACGTTTTGAATTTGTTGATGACAAGTCAGCCAAATTTTGGGAGGTTGATGTCATAGCCGAAAGCGTTGAAGTGAAGTTTGGAAAGATTGGCACCAATGGCCAAACTCAAATAAAAGATTTTGAAACACCCGATGAAGCCCTGAAACATGCTGAAAAGCTGGTTCATGAAAAGCTCAAAAATGGATATCAAGAGGTCGTTCAGGGTGCAAACCAAAAGGCATCCCAAGCACCAGAGAAGCCAGTGCCTGCCCCAGTGAAGCCTGTTTCCGTGAAAGCTAAATCTTCGACCTCGCCGGTGAAAAGTGCTCCGAGCTCTAAAAAAGTATGTATCAGCGGCAAGTTACCAAGCGGTAGTAAGAAGGCTGACTATGAGGCGCCGTTGCTTGCTGCGGGGTACTCATTGGTGGACGATGTTGTTCATGATCTGACGTATCTTGTTTTGGCGGATCCTGCTTCGACCAGCAGTAAGGCAGAGAAGGCTCGGAAGCTAGGAGTGAAGGTTATATCGGAAGAAGATCTTCACGGGCTTCTATCTGCAAAATCATGATTAGTTCTTAGAACTACTTTAGGAGCAGCTTTTGGCTTTCTCGGCTGCCAAGCAGAACGGTCTGGAACTTGTTGACCTACGCCTGAGTCAATTGGCACCGGCTGATTTGCGCGGCTTCTCGTTCCAGGCGAAGGCTTATCAATGCAGTTAGATACCGAATTTATTCCCTCCTATGAAGTGCAGTGGACTGGTTGTACAGACTTCGTAAAATCTTTGATGGAAAAGAGTAATGCCAATAACTTTTGAACAATTAAACACTTTTCTCGAAGCTGAAATGGACCAAGCTCACGAGATAGCTAAGACGTTTATCTCAGAGCCCGATTTTCCTTTCACTACGTTTCTCAATAGGCTTTGCAGCAATAAAGAAACACCCCAGAAAGAAGAAAAACTCGAGTTGCTTTTAGGCCTTGGCTTTGATGTTAACTTCGTTGAAAAATACTATGGCTCGCCGCTAATGCAAGCACTTCAATATGATTTGGGGGCAGATTTCATAAAAATACTGCTGGACGCAAAGGCGGACGTCAACCTTAGTGATGATCACGGCAAAACGGCTTTATTTGTAGCGGTAGAGCACCGCAGATTTGATGACTTGCGTACTCTTCTTGCTAAAGGCGCAAATCTAAATCACAAGGACAACTATGGGGATACAGCTTTAACAGAAGAAATCAAGCGTAAGGAATCAACTCTCGATGTCGTCAAACTACTGATCCAGCTTGGCGCTGATATAAATGCGGCAAAAGCCCTGCATGCTGCATTCAGAGGACGAGGTCGTGCTCTTGATATGGCACCGACGCTGATTGAGCTTGGGGCTGATGTCAATGCAAAAAATGATGACGGTGACTCGCCGCTTGCTTTGGCAGTATCAATAACCGAATGTTCTGTAAGCACCATTGCAATGCTGGTCAAAGCAGGTGCCGTTATTGACTCTGTTGATGTCAAAGGCAGGACTCCTCTTTTGCGTGCATCTGAGCGTGGCAATACCGAAGCCGTTAAATTTCTCCTTGACTGCAAAGCTTCCGTAACTCATTGCGATACAGAAGGAAAAAGTGCATTGCACTGGTGCTGCAAATCTGGTAGGGCTGCCAGTATTCCATTGCTGGTGACTGCAGGAGCAGACATTAATATTCAGGATAAGTCAGATGATTACGAAGGGGAAACCAATGGAGGGCGAACTCCATTGATGTATGCAGTGACCAGAGAAGACCTCACAAAAGAGATTCTTAAATTTCGTCCTGACTTAAACATTGTCGATAAGAAAAAACGGTCCGCATTGATGCATCTGGTATCAGGATATTCAGATAAAAAAGCTGTTGTTGTTGATATGCTTTTGAAAATGGGTGCAAAAGTTGAATTTTCCGACTTCGAGGGAAATACTGCATTACATCTCATGGCAAATCAATATCACTCAACAGACGCGGAGGTGAAACTATTACTAGATGCCAAAGCCGATCCGAATGCGATGAACGATCTTGGTGAAACACTCTTGATGATTTGTAATAGTACCAAATCGATGGAGCTTCTTATCAAGGGTGGAGCCAATGTCGATGCTGTTGATAAAGCCGGAAAGAATGCACTTATTCACGGAGTCAGCGGCTATCGTTCTGATGCCCATTTGAGAATAAAAATTTTACTGAATGCCAAAGCTAATCCAGACATTAAGGACCACGAAGGCAAAACTGCCCTAATGTATGCGGTCAGTAGCGACACCGATCTCAAGTCGGTGAGGCTACTTGTGGACCATGGTGCAAATCTTGAAATTTTAGACTCGAATAAACAACCAGCGACAGCACATGCGTCCCCTGAAAACTTGATGCTTTTGATTAAAGCAGGTGCTAGCCCCAGTGCGTCTGAGGCTATGAAGTTGTTAATAGCCGTCAATGACGACAACCTCCCGCTTGCCACGGTCCTACTTGAGCGTGGAGCGAAGATGAAGTTGAAGCTTCAGTGGTTTGTAAGGTACAAAAAGACACTCGAAAAATTAGCCCGAGCAAACTCAGACCTTCTTCGATCTGGGGTTGAATGCATCGACTCAGAAGCGCAAGATCAGCTTGATGTGCTTTTGGCTAAGTTCCCCAAGAATAAAGACATTGCAGACGATGCTGACCTTCCTCAAATTCTAAAGAAAGGGGCTTGGCCGATTAAGATTCCGACACGCAAGCCAGTGATCCTTGCTGCTGGACGTATTGGCGAGATCGACAAATTGATCGATTACTGCCAGGGGACGATTCAGTGGCCTGAAGACTTAAAGGAATCTGTCCTTCGCGAGTTTAAAAAACATAGTGCAGAGAAAAATACAAAGAGTCCTGATGCTGACAGGGAACCCCAGCAAGACTACTTTTCCGGTTTTCTATCAAAGAAGGGCTCTATCAACTTTGCAACTTTGTTCAAGAATTGGACAGGTGAGAGTGACGCTGCTTTCATTGAGTTTTGGAATGCCAATGCAGTGGCAATCAAAGAAAAAGTTGTGATTGAGGCTTCTTGGCGAAATCCCCCAATGGGTGTTGATGAGATCATTTATCTCTTGGCAAGGTTTGATCTTGCTGTTTTATCGGGTATCTTGAAAACACAGAAGAAATCTACTGACTTCGTCGATGCACTTCGATTTGTTGACGCTCCAGCATGTGCCAGTCTAATGTCCCGAGCGATGGTTTCAGGTCCATCCACACGAATTGCACGTCAATGGGCTTTGAAGTTTCCAGAGTCTTGTACGAAGGGTCTCATCATCGATGCCATCTCAAAGGTGGGAAAGGATAGAACCGCTGCGGAAGCAACTATGCGATTCCTCGCATCAAATGGGCACAAACAAGTCGTCGAAATTGTCGCTGCGCAATTTGGTGCCGATGTTGTTGAGTCCATTTCTGAGACTTTGTCACAAGATCACCGGGCAGACTTCATGCCCCCCAAGCCACCGAAAATGCCCAAGTTCTGGAGTGCCGACGTCTATCCACAGCCAAGGCTGAAATCGAACAACAAAGTGCTTCCAGCTTACGCGATTGATGCAATAGCGAGCATGTTGTCAATCTCAAATTCGGAAGTGCGGACGCCAGCATTGGATTCCGTCATCAAGGCTTGTGATCCCAAGTCCCTTGCTGGCTTTGCGTTTGGAGCGTTTGAGGAATGGGCGGAAAAGGGTAAGAAAGACAGTGAATGGATTTTTGACTCTCTGACATATCTCGGAGATGACACTTGCGCTCGCAAACTGACCCCTTACATCAGGAACTGGCCTCGGGAGAATGGTATCGCCAGAGCCCGAAAAGGACTCGAGATCCTTGCTGCTATCGGTACTGATGTTGCTTTGAGCCAGATCCAGGCGATCTCGCAGAAGAACAAGTACCAGTCAGTTCTGGACAGTGCACAGGTGATGTTGAAGAAAATCGCAGTTGCCCGCGATTTGAAGCCGCAACAGTTGGAAGACCGCCTGGTTCCCGACCTCGGATTGTCAGAAAAGGGTGATATTCAACTGAACTTTGGACCGCGGTATTTCACCGGTTCTGTGGACGCACAGCTCAAACCCGTAATTAAAGATGTATCTGGCGCGGCCGTGAAAGTGCTACCTGCCGCAGGTAAGGATGATGACAAAGCTCTCGCAAGGGAAGCCGCCGCTGCATGGTCTGATCTGTGCAAGGAGTTACGGCCTGTAGCGAAACTCCAATTGGAGCGCCTTGAACTAGCCATGGTGAACTCGCGCAGGTGGACAGGGTCAGACTTCAAAACGCTGCTTGTGGCAAGTCCATTGCTACAGAATCTTGTCAAGGGACTAGTCTGGGGCGTCTTTCCATCAAAGACCAAGCTCTCGGAGTCATTCATGGTCAATGCGGAAAATGAGTTTGTGGACGCGGAGGGCAATTCCGTTAAGGTAACCGACGGATCATCTGTTGGCATCCTTCACCCATTACTGATGGATCAGCCGTCTCTTGCAGCCTGGCAGAAGTTGTTTGCCAAGAACAAACAGATCCAACCTTTTGCGCAACTTGTTCGCAAGACCTACCGCGCAATAGACGATACGGGAAAGAATCGTTTTGGACTCAACGGTGCAACAGTCGCATCCAAAGCCCTTAAAGGTCTTTTAGCCATGGGGTGGACAACCGATATCGGGGACGCTGGATGGATCTGGTCATTTGGGAGAAGATTTTCCTCAGGACATGCCACACTTGGAGCGGAACCCGGTGTGCACATCACCGATTACGAGATGAACGGCAAAGAGCAAAAAATTGACGTCTCGATACCTGACTCACTTAACCCCATGGAGTTTAGTGAGACCATCCGTGAACTCATGACGTTAAAGAAATGAGCGATCAAGAACCACTCGTTGCAGACGAGTCCGAGATTGCGAGGGCGCTTGGGAATGTGGAGCTTGACTTGCCCACATTGGAGAGCTTTGCCTTTCGGTCATTCAAGATCAATCGCATGATTGCGCTTCATCCCAACGCCAGTGCGGAGTTGCTTGCAAAGCTGGCGCAGTCGCCAGATAAGCCTACCCGGCGCAATGTTGTCCGGAATCCGCAAACTTCAAAAGAAGTATTGCTCAACTTGGCGCCCACGTTTGCAGGAGAGTTCTTCCTTAATCCAGCGTTTGATTTCTTCTTGATGGAAGACCCAAACCTATTGTTTTCCCTGCCAGTTGGGGTGCTGAAGAACATCCTTAAACGCGATGACTGTCCAGATTCGTTTCTCAATTGGGCTGCCAAGTGTGGCGATAAATCTCACAGGCTTGCAGTTGTTACTCGTACTGAGGTGAAAAAAGCAATCTTGCAACTTATTGCTGATGGTCCCCATGTCAAGGCCGCTGAGATTGCTGCAGGACGTCTAATTTCCGGGGATTTTAAGGAATGACACCAAAAAAATTAACCTCCGATCTACTTCTTGAGGCAACAAATACAAAAAATGTTGCGCGGAATAAAGATGCTTCTCCAGAAATGCTTACTGCATTGTTTGGCAAGGATGACTCGACCAATCGCCAACTGGCCAAGCACCCCCGGTCGAGTGCCGAGTTGCTGGAAAAGCTCTCGCACAGCAGCGATAAGGCCACTCGCAAAGCAGTTTGCCTAAATGCTAATGTGGACAAGGCCGTGTTGCTGCGCTTAGCACCGCAGTTTCCTGGTGAATTTTTCCGAAATCCAGTCTTCGACTGGCTGTTACTGGAGGATCCGGATCTTTTTTTTCAGCTTGACCAAGGAGTACTCAAAAACATACTCAAGCTGCCAGACTGTCCGCAGTCCTTCCTGCAGTGGGCAGCCAATGAAGGCAGCGAGCAGCAACAGCTTGCTGTCGCGATGAATTCGAATGCTCCGGACGATCTAATTTCTATCTTGGCCGCCAAGTCTGGTTCGGTGTCGGATGCTGCAAAAGGAAGATTACAGCTCCAACACACGGAAAAAATTAATTTTGATCAAGTCTTTAGGGATGAGGTGATCAAAGCTTTGGATGGACTGGATGGATTAAATAGCAACCATTTAGATGAATTATACGAACGGGATATTATCGATGTGGAACTTGCGTGTTATTTTAAAACTCGCAGGCTAATGAGCATAAGCGAAGCGAAAAAAATTGAAAAAAAATTGAAAATTAAACTCTTAAAGCTGACCGAGAGAAATATAAAAGAGTTTGATTTTGATCTCGTCAGCATATTCTGTCGTAGTAAATCTCGCTGTCTGCGCCTCATCGGATTGGCGGACCGCAATGCTCAGCCGGAAATTCTGGCAAAGCATTGCAAGTCGACAGATTGGGTTGAGAGGCTGGCTATTTCTCGTAATCCGTCTACACCTACTAATGTGTTGGCGATATTGTCTAAGGACACGCATGCAATAGTATCTCTTCAAGCGAAAAAGACGATACAAATAAAAGCAGAGAGCCAGGCTAGTCAAAATACGATCTTGTCTACAGCAAACAATCATATCAATTTGAAACCGATCGTTGAAAAGATTTGCAATGAATTTCGTGAGGGAGAATGCTGGCCCTCAGTTGCTGCTGGTACGCTTTGGTGGTCACAAATAAAGTTGGAAAGTAAGATCGGCGCACGAGATGATGACCAATTCTTAATTAATTTGCCATTCAGCATAGAAAAAATGGTTAACTCTCCACATGATTGGGTCCGCAGTGTGGCTTGTGATTCACCACTTGTTCTTCCTGAACATTTAATGCGTCTAGCCAAAGATGAAAGTTGGTTTGTCCGATTCAGTGTAGCGCAGAACACTAAGACTCCATCTTTGGCCCTTAAATCATTGGCCAAAGATTCAAACGAATTAGTACGTGATAAAGTATTTGGAAATTCTAGTTTTCCATTGTCATCACTTAAACTAAAAGGTTTTGATATAGACTTCATGGCAGACAAGTTGGCAGCAAAAAGCCCTAGAACTTCATTGTTAGTCTTTGAAAAACTTTATAAAGACGTTTCCAGTGAAATTCGAGGCGATATTGCTTCAAATCCTATGGCACCCATCCATATTCTTGAGGTTCTGGCAAAGGACAAGAATCCAGTCGTTCGAAAAAAAGTTGCAGAAAATATAAATATACCACTTCACATTTTGGAGATTCTTGTGTTTGACAAGAATGAATATGTTCGTGTAAAAGTGGCGATGAATGATAAAACTCCTTTGGAACTTTTGCATATTTTATCTAAAGATAGAAAATGGACTGTCCGGTGTGCGGTTGCTAAAAATTCAAAAAATACGGATGAGTTATTAAGGAATCTGCTGCAAGATAACAATTACGCAGTAAGATTGTGGGCTTTGTATAATCCAAATATTAATTTTGAGTTGCTGCAAAAATTCAAAATAGATAACTATGATTTGGAAATTAGTGGGGATGTTTTTTATTGTAGATATATTAGAAAGATGCAAGATGTCCTGCAGAGACTTAAAGCTGAGGACCCTAATACAAGTGAAAATGAATTATTGGATTTAGCCCGGGTTGGATTATGGTCAACTAGATTAGCCGCGATCGATAATCCTTTTTTTCCACTTGCTGCCCGAGATCAAGAGCGCCACAAGCTTTTGAGGGAAATGGATGACGCAGTTTCTGCAAAATACACACCTTCAACACCAAATAATGTAGAACTTCACGAAATTCCTGCCGCGTTAAAAGCTTTGCGCTGCTCGATGTTAAACCAAACCGATAAAAATGCAGTCGCTAGAGCGGCTAAATCCGAGGATTTGTTGGAACGGGTTGGTGCCACTTTGGCTCCAGGTATCCAACCCAGTCTGCTAAGGCTACTACTCGATGACGAAGTTGAATCGGTTCGTCAACTCGCAACTTACAGATTGCGCGAACTTGGCCAAAGCGGCGCTTTATCTGATGAAATCAGAGGATTTGCCACATTGGACGCGCAATGCCCGACTTGCAAAGGATTGGTGAAGGAAGATGCTGAAGAGTACACATGTATTGGCGCAGAGGATGAACAGGGATCTCAAGGCTGTGGCTTCGGGTTTAAAAAGACACATGCTGGCCGCTCGTTTATCGTAGGCGAGGCGGAGCAACTTGTGCGCGAGGGAAAGATCGGACCCCTCACGGGTTTCATCTCCAAAGCTGGGGCTCCATTTACCGCGAAGATGTGTTTTTTATTCAACAATTCAAGCCAGAACTACAGACTGCAATTTGATTTTGACAAAGAAAGGAAGCCAGTGCGGTCAGGGGCACTTACCGATTTTTCGAACCAGATCTCATTAGGCCAGTGTCCGAAGTGCTCTTCATCTGTTTACGAGCAAGAAAAAGATTACGTGTGCATCAATTCAGTTGTTTTGGCGGCTAATCCGAAGCCGCACTGCGACTTCAAGACAAGCCGCATTGTGCTGCAACAAGCCATATCCCGTGAGCAGATAGGCAAATTACTATCTAGTGGCAGAACCGATCCGTTAGAGGGATTCGTATCTTCTCGCACCAAAAAGAGGTTTACTGCCATGCTGGTTTGGGATCCTGTAGTCGGCAAGGTCAATTTTGAATTTGAAACCTAATAGTGAAGATGTAAGTGTGATTCGTAATCAGAATGTGCAAGTTCTCTTGAATAAGCTGTCCGATGCCCAATGAAATTTTAATAAACTGACATGACGCCACAAGAACTGACCCCCTACCTATCAAGTTTGGTCAAAAATCAACTCCAGTTGAGCCTGATGCTTTGGGGGCCGCCAGGAATTGGGAAGTCCAGCATCGTTTCTGAGGTTGCCAAGCAGAACGGCCTGGAACTCGTTGACCTGCGCCTGAGTCAATTAGCACCGACTGATTTGCGGGGGCTGCCTGTTGCAGACAATGGCTTATCCCGGTGGTTCCCTCCCGAATTTCTGCCCACCAAGGGAGTGGGGATCTTATTTCTTGATGAGATCAACATGGCACCGCCAACGATGCAAGGCATTGCTCAGCAGTTGATCTTGGATCGAAAAGTCGGTAGCTATCGTGTCCCAGAGGGCTGGTTCATCTGGGCTGCGGGTAACAGAAAGTCTGACCGCGCAGCTGTTTTTGAAATGCCCTCAGCATTGGCAAATCGATTCATACACTTGGACTTGGTCCCGGATTTTGATAGTTTCAAGGCTTGGGGATTTCGTGCGGGCCTGAGCGAACAGGTGCTCGCCTTTCTGGCTTTTCGGCCAAGCCTGATGCACCAGATCGACACCCAACGTCCTGCGTGGCCGTCACCACGATCATGGCTTATGGCTCATCAACTGCGTTCAGCTGGACTTTCTGTTGAACCCGCTATTGGACCTGCAGCCGCCGGTGAGTTCGAAGCCTTTTGTTCGATCTACGAGGGGCTGCCGGATCTAGAGCCAATCCTTCAAGGAAAGAGTAAGTCTGATTTCCCTGCTGAAGCCTCGGCTAGGTACGCAACTGTCTTGGGCTTAATTGTTCGTGCTTCGGAGGTTGACCAAGCTGTCAATGCACTATCGTGGCTCGTTGCTAAAGCTGGCGCTGAATGGGTTCAGTTTTATGCCACCGATTTGTTTCGTTTAATGCGAGAAAAAGGGAAATTTGGTGACTTAGCCAAGAAAATTAGCTCGAAAGCTGATCTGAAAGACTTCGCTCGGAATATGCGCGATTTGATTTTTAGCGCATAGGATTCCTGTGCTCATTGACATCCCCAAACGCTTGCAAGGTGCAGTACTTCGAATTCGAGGTGATCATCCTTTTTTCGGAACTTTGGCATTGTTTGCCGAATTCAAGGTCACGGATGACGTTGAGACGGCCGCGACCAACGGGAAGGTCCTCTGGTTCAATCCTTCATTTGTGGAGAAACAAAGCACGCCGCAACTGTGCGGGCTTGTTGTGCATGAGTTATTGCATGCCGCGTTGCAGCATGTACCGCGCAGAAGGGAACGCGACGGCACTTTATGGAATATTGCCGCCGACATCGTAGTCAACGGAATGATTCGCAGCGATACGCATTACGAGCTTCCAGTAGGTGGGGTTGAAGATGCCAAGCTGGCTCATTTGAGCGTGGAGGAAATTTACGAGCAGTTGAATTCAGGCAAGCTTGCATTGCCTGAAATTCTTCTACTTGACCTGTTATCAATTGGAATGTCTTGCGAAGGCGAGCAGGGTTCACTTGAGGGTGCGCAGAGTGATGAAATGCAGCGTCATTGGCGGGCTGCTGTGCAGCAGGCAGGTGCGGTCGCACGTCGCATGAATAAAGGTTTTGGTAGGCAAGGTCTTGGTGGTTTGCGTGAAATTGAATCGGCAACTAATTCGGTTTTAAGCTGGCGAGAGATACTTTGGCAATTCATGGTCGCAACGCCATTTGACTTCGGCGGATTTGATCGCCGGTTTATTCACCGCAAACTCTATCTCGAAGATATGGTGGGCGAGTCTTTTGATGTTGCCATCGTCGTTGATACGAGTGGCTCTATTGGGGGCCGAGAATTAGCCGCGTTCCAAGGTGAAATTCAAGGGATTTTGGACGCCTATCCGCAAATACATGGAACGCTTTTCTTTGCGGATGCCGAACTCTATGGGCCATATGAGTTCAGCAAAGATGCACCATTTCCACCTGCATTGGGCGGAGGCGGGACGTCGTTTTGTCCTTTTTTCAAATGGGTCGCTGAGCAAGAGCGCAATGGCATTTTCCCGGTTTGCATTTACTTCACCGACGGGTATGGCTCATTTCCAAAGACTGCACCTGAGTCCCCGGTTCTTTGGGTTGTATCTCCAGGGGGGCTAGAGTCGCCAGACTTTCCATTCGGCAGTGTTGCGAGGATGGGATGAGATCGATCTTTGCAAGCGAACACGTGAGGGAGTTCTTGTTAACCCCGTACTTGAAATTTATACACTGGCCACAAGGACGATGTGCTCATAAAGGGTTGAGATGACGCGTTTTCTTCATACTGCAGACTGGCAGATAGGTCGCCAGTACAGTCAATTTCCACCTGAGGAAGCCACTGCGTTGGCATCGGCGCGGATTGAGGCCATTGAAACTATCGCTCGCCTCGCAAACGATCATGCCGTTGATGCCGTGTTGGTCGCTGGGGATGTTTTTGATGCCCAGACGGTGGCTGAGAGAACGATACGAAAAATGTTCAACGCTATGGAGGCGTATTCTGGACCTTGGATCATGATTACCGGCAATCATGATGCGGCACTTCCAGAAAGCGTTTGGACCCAAGCCAAGAGGCTAGGCGTTTTGCCTTCGAATTTACATCTTGCCTTGGATGGAAAGGTCCTTGAGTTTGCTGACCTTGGTTTCGCTGCATTGTGTGCGCCACTTACGCAGCGACACACTTACAACGATCTAACCGAACCCTTTGATAATTGGGAGACCACACCAGGTCTGTTACGCATTGGGCTTGCACATGGAAGTGTGCAAGGAATATTGGCCGATGACATCGATTCGGCAAATCCAATTTCGCCAGATCGGGTGCGCCTCGCAAGACTTGACTATCTCGCTCTCGGCGATTGGCATGGTTGCAAGCGAATCGATACCCGGACTTGGTATAGCGGTACACCAGAGCAAGACAGGTTTAAAGGCAATGAGCCAGGCTTTGTTTTGCTGGTTGATATCGCTGCTACAGGCGTTGAACCCAATGTGAAACCACTTTCAACAGGTCGGTTTTCCTGGCAGCAATGGGAACATCACTTTGACGTGGCCAGTGATCTTGACGCCCTGCTTGGGAGACTCGATGCCGTCATACCTGTCGATGTGCTTCAACTATCTCTTTCCGGTGAGATTGACCTTGTTGGGCAGCAGAGGTTGATGCAGGCGCTTGGTAAGGCTCAAGCTAAGGCTCAAAGCTTGGTCTGGGATCTATCCAATTTGCGCCTTAATCCAACCGCCCAAGACATCTCGAACCTAAAAGCGGATGGATATTTGGGTGATGTTATTGCTGAACTGCGAGATCTTCAGACTCAATCGAATCCGCATGACCAAGAGATTGCCTCTCAGGCGCTTGCTTTGCTCACTAGCATGTTGGCTGAGCGTCAAGTTGTTGAGGACAGGTTATGAAGCTGTTACGCATAAAAGTTGAGCAACTGCGTCAGTTTCGCCAACCTTTCGAGCTTTCTGGACTCGAGCCTGGACTTAATCTTTTCACAGGCCCCAATGAGGCAGGCAAAAGCACTGTGGTGCGGGCTATTCGTGCCGCATTTTTTGAGCGCCACCGATCGTCTAGCGTCGAGGATTTATTACCATGGGGCGAGCCTTCCGCAACGCCAACTGTTGAAATTGATTTCAGCATTCACGACAGGGTTTTCAGTCTTAAGAAAAGCTTCTTGAAAAAGGGTAGGTGCGAGCTTCACAAGCAAGATGGAGACCTTGATGGCGAGGCCGCTGAGCAATATTTGGCTGAACTCCTTGGCTTTGAATTTCCAGGCAGAGGCTCTAGCAAACCCGAGCATTGGGGCATACCTGGACTGCTTTGGATAGAGCAGGGAACAGGTCAAGATATCGCGGAATCTGTCGGTAACGCGACCGATCATTTGCGCAAAGCCCTAGACCGATCGGTGAGTGATGTGTCAAGTGGTATGGGTGACGAGGTCATCAATAAGGTTCGAAAGCAACGGGATGCATTGCTTACCAATAATGGACGCCCTCGTGCAGCATATGCCGAAGCAATAGACGTTCATTCGACACTTCTTGTCAGTCTTGAGGAGATGGACCGACGCATTGATCAATACCAGCGCCAAGTTGATCAACTTGGCAACTTGCTTGCCGAGGATGCTGCAGATAATTTAGCCAAACCTTGGGTGTCTTTTCGACACGAACAAGCCGAGGCGGAAGGTCGCTTAGCTTCAATCGTTGAGTTGAAAAATTTATTGGACGCTGATCTGACTTCGCTTGAAAAAATTAGGGAAAAACAAACTCTTATTGAAGATCAGTTGCAAAGCTTTGAAGCGCAACGAGTGGATTTGCAGACTCGTGAATCAACACTTGTAAAAATTCAAGAAAATGTCTCAGCATTGCAAGCCGCGAATGACCGGTTGCAAGAAAAAAGTAATTTGGCTGAGGCGGCCTACCGTTTAGCAACAGATGCTCTAGCCTTGGCTAGACAAGAAGCGTTGCGTGACGACTTGAACGCTGCAGCGATTCAATCTAAAGACCGAATCGCAAGTATTACTGGGACCTTAAACAGCGCAACATCAGAGCAGTCAAACATAGATGGTCTAAGAAAAATAGCGCGTGATACCTTGATAGCGGAGGAGGACATGAAGCTGCTGAGAGCGCAGCAATCCTCACTCAATGAAATTCAGATTCGTCGTGAAGTTGCCGCAACCAGAGTGCGGTATTTGCTGTTGCCTGGGATTAAGGTATCGAATGGCCCTGACGCATTAATCGGTACTGGAGAGATGTTGGTAACCCAGGCTATCAAGTTGAAAATTGATGGTGTGGGTGATTTTGAAATAGCACCTGGGGGTGCAGATCTGATTGATCTTGCTCGTGAAGCTGAGACCATACTTGGATTGCAGACGGCACTTTCTAACCGCCTTGGAGTGTCGTCGTTGCCCGAAGCAGAGTTGCGATTTGCAAGTTACCAGCAGGCTATGACCGATGCCAAACATGCAGAGAGAGCGCTCTCACTGTTGGCTCCCCATGGAGTTGATGCTTTGCGCAGTGAGCTTGACGAACATATTTCAAAGTTGAAGAGTGCCCAAGCGAGACTTGATCAATTAACTCCCAAACCAGAATCATCGGTTTTGACATTGTTACAGGCCCAAGTGGATCACGAATCTGCGATTGAGTTGCGCGATGAAGCATCAAGAGATGCCTCAAAGGCGCTCATTGATCTCGTTGCTGCTCGAGAGCGTGCAGAAAGCGCTTTGTACGAGCGTGATGCCTTAGCCACCTTGCTTGGTTCAGGTGATCGTCAAGTTCGACAGATGGAAATTAATCAAAGTGCCCTGAATACACGTGCTGAACGTGAAGCGCTCCAAGCACGTGCATCGGCGAGAAAGGCTGAAGTTGATACTGCAAGGCCCGACATATTGGCTCAAGACGCAGAACGCCTAAAACGAAGTGCCGATCAATGTGAGCGGCAGTTTCGTGAGCGCCAAACGAACATTACGGTGTTGCGGAGCCGTTTGGAGGAAGCCGGTGCGAATGGCCTTGAAGAAGCCCGCTCAGAGATTTCAGTTAATGCTGATGCCGCTGGACGGCGGCTGAATGAAATTAAGCGTCGAGCTGAGGCACTGGATCTGCTGCTCGGCTTGCTTGATGCCAAAAGGTCCGAATTGACGAAAAAAATACAAGCGCCTCTGCAAAAGCATATTCACAGATATTTACAGCTCTTGTTTCCTCGTGCCACGTTGGACATTGATGATGACCTTGTGCCGGGCATGCTCACTCGAAT
>Ga0164295_10000660_pt1 | contig 28943 bp, 27 predicted proteins | sample GEODES006metaG_FD_111798 | JGI IMG/M metagenome (GOLD analysis project Ga0164295, IMG submission 111798) | Oligotrophic lake water microbial communities from Sparkling Lake, Wisconsin, USA - GEODES006 metaG | ecosystem: Environmental > Aquatic > Freshwater > Lake | place: USA: Sparkling Lake... | reverse complement strand
GTGTTTATAAACTATCTTCAATTCATCACAGATAACAAATCCGTTTGCTTTATTTTTTACACCATTTAATAAAACGACTTTATTATCAAAGCGCAAAGGAAAATCAAGACTTAATTTTTCGAGGTCTTTATTCTTTTCAATAGTTACTTTTTTTGTCCGTTTGTTTATTATTACTTTTCTATATTTTCCTTCAACATTTAAATCATTAAAGTCCATAGAATCATAAATTGGTGCAAAAATTTCAATAAATTCGTCGCACTCGTTTAAAATGGCATAATGAAAGATGAATAGGCTCTGGTTTATTTCATAACTTTCACATTTATTTGTAGTTTTATCAATAATATGAATTTTTGTAGTTGAGTTTTTATCTAATTCAATCGGCACCTTGACATTTCTCAATGAATCCATCTTTAATGAAAATGGCGATTCTGTAACTAATATACTATTGTTGGTAGCAACAAAATCGTGAACAAATGGCACAAAAGAGGTTGTAATTTTTGTTTGATTAATAATTTGAAATGCGGAGTTTAATAAATAATAATTAACTGCCTTATTCATTACATCATAATCAACTGATTCTATTTGTTGTTCATAGTTATTGAATTTTGAATGAGCACAGAAATAATCAAGATTTGGTATGTTTACTTTTTTTATTGTATCGATAGCTTTATTTTCAAAATCAATATTCAATAAATAAGGGTTGTCACCTTCAAATAATGCATATGCATTTTTGTTTATGTTTATTAGAGCTGTATTTGCGCGACCAATAATATTTGGTAATAATTTCAAACTACTTCCTATTGTAAATAGCGCCGTTATGAATAAATTGTTGGGTATTTTGCCGTGTTTTTCTTCAAATAAGAGTTTTTCAGTTCGAATAAACTTTTTTACAAAGGTGATATTTCCATTATCAAAGAAAACTCCTTGAATCACTCCATCTCCCGCAAATAACTCATATACTGATTTTATTTTATTTTCATTTACATCTGGACCTATCATACCATAAAATCCATTTATGTTTTTTAATATGTTTTGTGAGTCGCTAGAAGCTATTTGATTGTATTGAAAATGCTTTGTTATTTCTCTCTTTGCTATTTGAAACGGTTTGCCGAAGATACCATAAAATTGTAATGCAGTCATTCTTTGGGAAAATAGGATTTGAGAGAAAAATAATATTGAAATGCTTAAATAGAATGGTGTCATATAATATAAATTGCAATTATTTTTATATTATAATTCTGGTTTATTTATGTCTTCTTGATTTATGTTTTCTATGACTCTTCGATTTGTTTCTTCTTTTCTTGCGACTGTGTCTATGTCCCATACCAGTGTCTCTTGCACTTTGTATAGGAGGCAACGCGGCTTTTTTATCGAACCCTCTGAGAACAGACGATAACCCCGTTTGACTAGCAGCAAGCCTTTTCATTTCTCTCATTTCTTCTTCTCTGTTCATTTTTCGGATGCTAGATTTCATTTTTCTTGAACGCGCCATTAATATATATATTTATATTTTTTGTTTTTTATTTTTATCAATTTGGCATTATTTGAACACGCTTGAGTACATCTTCAATGCGATTTCCTTCTGTTTTGAATAATCCACTATCGGTGCAGGATATTTTATGCCTTTAAATTCTTTTTCGTCAGAATATTTATACCACTGATGAATAACTTTGGCGTCGACTTCTCTCAATTCCGGAACCCATTGTTTGATATATTCAGCATCAGGGTCATATTCTTCAGATTGTAACCAAGGATTGAATATACGAAAATAGGGCTGTGAATCGGCACCAGTGCTTGCACCCCACTGCCAGTTTCCGTTATTTGACGCAGGGTCATAATCCGTCAAATGTTGAGCAAAATATTTCTCTCCATCTTGCCAATCTATAAGTAGAACTTTAATCAAGAATGAAGAAGTTATTAATCTCGCTCTGTTGTGCATATAACCGGTTTCCGCGAGTTGGCGCATACCCGCATCGACAACAGGAAATCCTGTGGTTCCCGTTTTCCACGCATTCAACCATTTTGTGTTTTTGTGCCATCGAATTTTGTCATAAGATGGCTTCATTGCGTGACCCAAAACATACGGGAATGAGAAAAGTACATTGGCGTAAAAATCGCGCCATATAAGTTGACGCACAAGGTCCTTGTTGCTTCGAAATGCTTTCCAGACTTCTCGAATAGAGAGACATCCAAATTTAATATATGCCGATAATTGCGTAGTCGGTTTTTCCAAATCATTGTGCGTTTTACTGTAATGCTTTTGTGTCTTAAGGGCTTGTTTAAGACATTGTATAGCATCGGGTCTTCCTCCGTGAACAAGGATAGATTTGTTGTCCTTTGTGAATCTGGAAAAGGCAGAGTCGAGAGAAATAGTATTTGAAAGATGTGCTCCCGATTTGGCAAAATGAATCTTCCTTTTTGCAGCAGGCAATTGAATGTGCTGTCTTTGAGCGGCATTATAATACGGGGTAAACTTCTTGTAAGGCTCACCCGAACCATTCATTATGGTGCCAGGAGGTATCAAATAATAGTCGTGCGTTGTTTCCATTGTAATGCCCAGTTTTTTACATAGATGCTCAATTTCTGTATCGCGCTTTAAAGCATAAGGTGTGTAATCAGCGTTAAAAGAAACATAACTTATATTCCACGCTTTAATGCATTGAGCGATAATCTTGTCGTTCTCTCCAAAAAAAGTGTACAAGTGGCCTCCTTCTCTCGAGATGTCTTTTGCCAAGTCTTCTAGACTCTCAATCATAAATTGAACTGCATTGTCAGACTTGAATTTATTAGCCTTTGTTACTTGTTCTGGCGTAAAGACGAATATAGTAAAAAGGCGTTTGCATTTGGAGTTTGCCATATTCAAAGCACTATTATCGATAGTTCTAAAATCGCGACGAAATATAAATAATCCGTTTTCAAAAGACATAATCGGTATATTATATTATTGCAGTAAAATAATATAATCTATATAATTTGTATGTTAATACGACCGGATTTCATATTTTCTTATTGGATATTTGCGTGGTTTCTATTATATTTTTTCAAAATAACAACATATAATCCCAAATACTTGCTTCTATTAGGCGTTCTTGAAAATTTAATGACAATCATTATTGGGCTTTATTATAGAACATCAATAATTTACATAGTTTATTTCATTTTTATTATGATTATTATGAAGGTAATACCGTTGTATATTTCGTGGAATAATAAAAATAATTTTACAAGTTTACGAAGAGACTTGGTTGCGTCTATATTCATTTTTGTTTTATATAGTTTGTGGTTGCATTTCAATGGAACAGATGTAATAAGTATTCAAAGAAGAATTGTAGATTCAATAATAGAGGAGAAAAATGAGACTCCTATATTATGGGCTATAAATGCGGTTTCAAAAAAATTAAATATCTAAGCTCACCGTGTTCTTATCGGACTTCTGCTTGCGCTTGCTGCGTTTTGGCATATTTCCTTCGGATTGCAACTCCTTCAAATCTGAAATACTAATGGTGCTACTATCATTTCCTCCAACCTGGGGTTGAGAAAGGGGGCCTGCTTCTTGGATATTGATTGTCTTTGTTTTGAGACCATTTAAGATGTCAGAAATATCGCTAGGACCCTTCATTTCTGCACGACTCGAACGAGGAACATCAGAAGTGCCACCAAAGTTCTCTCTGATGTTTATTCCATCATTTTCGTTTCCAAAGGAACGAGCACTATATTTGGATGAATTGTTATTACCCGGGCGACTTGTAGGTGCATCGCGATTTTGTGTAGCCATAGGAGGTGGAGGAGGTCCGCTAAAACCAGCAGAAGGTTCAGGATTCATCATATTATTCATAAACCCTGAAAACCCGGGACTGGTTTGGCTCATTGAATTCACCGCGGCGGTTTGGAACTGGCGCATTAGATCGGGGTTTTGACGCAAGATATCATCCATACCAGGCATAGCGGACTTGAACATTGTGTTGGTCATATGAACCATCATTGCACTTCCACCGAGTTGGAAAAGCAGCTTGAGTTCAGGTGCCATTGAAGCGCGGCTCTTGTACTTGTCGTATAACTCTGCGAATACATCGTCGTAATCACCCAAGTTTTCGTTGATTTGGTCACTCCAGCCGTCGAGTTTAATATCAAAGGGGTCAAAACGGTTATTTAAAAACTCGATTCCATTAATGCACGCCATAAGCATATTTCCTTGAAACTTAACCGAGTTTTGCTTTGCTTTTTCTTCCATAATCATTTCATATTCACCTTGCATTTCGGCGAGAGGTGACTCCATAGAATACTTTTTTGTAAGAGTAACACCCTTGGTTTCAAGTGTTTCCAACTTTCTTAAATACTTGAATTTTTCTCTCAACAATTCTTCTTTGGACATTTGTGGTTGGGTTTGAACAGGCTTATCTGGGTTCATAGGAACATTGTTAAACTTGGCAAACCCATCCCATGTTTTACTATCTCCGTCAGCCGTCGCAGTTGCTTGTCCTAGACTTGCACCACTATTATCATCAAAACGAACCGATGGTCTATCCTCAAAACTATTTCCTCTGTTGAATAAATCAGAACGGCTTTCAAATCTTGCATTGTCCACATCATCAGTAAGATTGTTCAACTCATCTTCTAAATTATTCAAGTCGTCCAGTTCAATTTCTGAGGATTGCCTCCCAGAGCCTTCCTTTTTCTTGTCATTCATAAGCAATTCAAGGCCTCCGCCAAAATTAGTGGTCTTTGAGCTGCCACCAGAACGAGAATTCCAATCCTCGCTCAAGTTTTCATTTAAATTTATTGTAGATATATCAATAATATCGTCCATTTATGAATTAATTAGAACATTAAATTTAAGTATTAACGAATAGTAAATATATTTTTCAAATAACCCTGGGCTACAAATTTATACAGGACAGCAAATAGTTAGTTTGTTATTAATAAACCAAATAGCTTGCAAAAAAGAGTCTGCTAAATCGTCTTTTTTTGTGTGTGCTTTGAAGAACTCGTCCCATTCATGAAAATTATAAGTCGATAAAAATTCTAAACATTGCTGAATTCCCATTTTTTTCCTCTCGCTATATTTCATTTTTTTGGCATCAGCATTTTTTGTTCCATCAGAAGAAGCCGGTGCAGCTTTCAATTTGTTGGATGCATTCACAAAATCGATTTGAATGTTGTTATTTCTCATTATAAAGTATTGTGCAATCATCCCTTGTATGGTCTTCATACGATTCGCAATGGGGCTGATTTGGTTTTCAATAATAACTTTGTCAATAGTTAAAATGTGTCCGTCCAATATTTCATCGAACTTGCTTTGCATATTGCGTCCAATAGTCACTAGGTCAATCTTGGATGCGCTAGTGTTCTCAACGGGTTCAAAGCAAGAATTATATATGTAGTCGTTGATTAAAGATAGAACATCTGCTTTTTTACAAGGTTGTGGGTATTTAATTTTATAGTCATCTGCAATTTGGCAAAGAACATTCATTTTTTGTTTATTGAGATAAGAAGGTTTTAATTGAGCTGTTGGAATTTGAAATTGTTGTTTTTTGGAGTGTTTCAAGCAATAGCATTTCGAGTTCTTCATAAATTTTGCAGGTTTATTGCATTGCACATTTTTCTCAATTTCACAGCATTTTGCATCGACTTTTTGAGCCAAGTTAATAATATCCCATTTCAAAATAGAAATCTTATTGGCGTGTTCATCGTCTTTTTGTAAAAGGCAGAATGCTAAATTTTTAATTCCAACATCTATGCTAAGTATTTTCATTTTATAGACTGTTGATATAATATAAAAAACTTGTTTATATTATAAAATGTATTCTAGTATTTTAAATCATTTTTGAACCGTAAAAGTACCACAAAACAATAGATAAAACACTTCCTACAATGAATCCGTTTCCGGCGGATTTAAGTGTTTTACCGAAGAAATAGTAGAATGCGAGAGGAGTCAGAATATAAGAAAGCAAAATGTAAAACAACATAATCGAGAGAAAAGTTGCGAATTTGGAAGACATCTCTTTAAGTTATAAACAGAATATATTTTTAGGGAATATAAAGACCGATTGGTCGTCAATTCAAAAACTTTAATAATTGTTTTCTGTAATATACTACTGGCAGTGTGGGTATTATTGAAAGTAAACACCAAATTGCTCCTCTTTCGCCATCTCTCACATTATTAAAAATAATGTACAATAATAAAATAAATACTCCCCACACAATAGACAGAGGCCAACTGTTTGTAAGTAAGCCGGGAATTATCATAAAAATTATTAAAAGGTTTGAGTAATTAAATTTTGTTCTAAACTTGTATGCTACATGATATTTGCCTATATATGAAGAATTTTTGTCACTGCAAAAATCGGACCATTTATCTTTGCAATATTTACCATAGTTTTGAATGTCAAACGCATCTAAATTTGTTAATTCATATAACCCAAAAATAAATAATACTACAAAAACTACAGTCCAATAGCTTATATTGTAAATTAATGCATCTTTACTGAAATAAGATAATAACATATTTACAAAAAGGGGTTGAAAACAAATGTGCGTGTAAGACAAAACACTGAAAATGTATTGATAATATTCATTATTGTCAAAAATATATAGAAATACCTGAAACAAATCTTTTGCGCTCAAATAAAATAATGGAAGTACCAATCTCCAAATGTCCACATCATTACTAAATGCTTGAAGATATCCGCCGTATAATGATAATATTGCAAAATTAAAAAAAGACCACTCTTTTGAAAAACACATATAGTATAATTTTATATTAAAACTTATTTCTCTCGAGGTTTTACTTTTGAGAGATGAGAAGAATGCCAAAAATGGTTAGGAATACGCCCGCTATTTGTTTCCACGAGTACCTTTCTTCGAAAAGGAACATCCCCACAATAATTAATGAAATTGTGGATGCAGTTCGCATAAACATTGAATTTATCAATGGCGTATTATAGTTCTTATCAAATTCATAAATAAAAATAGAAGAACCAATTGCTAAAAATGCCATAACAATTAGCGCTCCAACTTGAGTAAACGAAAGGTTCCTGTAATTTTGTAATGTCTCTACAAGAGGTTTTGATTTATTAAATAACAGCTGGTATACAAAAAATACAAAGACTATTGAAAAAATTATAAAGGTATTGATAAATAGTAAATCATGCGCATTCAAAGTGGTTAATACATGTTTTCGAAAATAAGGTGTAAATGATTTTAATATACTTAGTCCAAACATATAATTATACATTGTTCTTATATATACTTGACAAGTTATTTTTGTCAACTATATATGGCTGCAATGGTTCTGCTTTCATTTATTCTAGCGTAAGCACTTCTAATATAATCCAATGTAGAGAAACAGCGTATAAGAAAACGGTCAAAACCGTTAAACAATGGGAAAAAAGGCGACCGTCCGTGAAGAGCTCGTCGATTATCAATTATTATCATTTCCCCCGGTCTAAGATTGTGTGAATTTCGATGTTTGTAATAAATGTCCACTATTTTTTTTATCATTTTTTTAGATTCTTCGCAAATCCCTGTCATTAAATCTTGGTCAAAGGTGATGCGTGGGTCCTCATCGGGCCCAGTTAGAATCGCAAGGGGGCCTCTTACATCACCTTCAATGAATTCGTGATCATTCAATTTAAAAGACAAGTCGACGCCCGTTTTCCACAATGGCTTTCTAAGAAGGTCCATTTCGTCATTTGTAATGTTATCCATTATTTTCCCTACCGGCAAAATATAAGTATTTGCGTTACTATCGCCTCTTAAACACGATAAACTAAGAAAATCGGGTCTCAGTTTAGAAAACGCTTGTTCCGTGTGAATCTCCAGTTCTGTATTACTACCTAAACTTGTTTGAACTGTGGACATTGACTTTATGGGAACAACATCTTGAAACAAACGGCCATAACCCTCTGCTTCATATGCAATTAAATCACTAAAAACACTAATTAAAATGGCTTGCATCCGAGCCAATAATGTTTTTTCGCCAACTTTGAACTTATTACCACTAGGCGTTTGCGGTGCATTTTCAACAGGAAGATTCTTTAAAAGAAAATAACCGGTCTGAGAACCATTTACTGAAAAGTGCATTAAAGAATTTTTAATGTAGTTGGGAATTAAATTGGATAATTGTTTTGCTTTCTTACAAAACAAATCAGGATTTTCAGATGGATTTTCAGTTAAATCGTGCGCTAATTTCAAGAGCAGAGCAACATCGTTTTGTGTAAGTTCGATTATGCATTGCACATCGTTTTTCATTATTTTTTTATATTTTAAAAAGATAATAATTGCTGAAATATTATGCGTTTTGTGAAGAAGGCACAGTAATAGAGGGAGATATCATTCTGGCTTGCAATTGTTCTCTCGACAAATAAGGATTCTTTAAATCGCTTGTAGGGTATCCAAAGCCAGGAGCCCTGGTGTCCATCACTGAGCTGAACATATAAGGCACATTGGAAGAAGGAGTAGCATTTGTTTGAATATGAGGATTCAATCCCAAATCAGTGCAAGCCTCTTGGTTATTGTATTTCATAATTTGAAGAGCATTGTTGGTCAAAAATTGACGATATTCCCAACTGGATTTAATATGTTCTTGTTTTTGTATGCGTTCATTCACGACGGCTTCGGGTTGCCACGATGCATAGTTTCTTCCGTCGGCCATAATAGGAGGAAAATTAAAATGAATATTGTTTGATCCACTGTAACAAGTTGCCCAAGACATAATATATAATATCATAAGAAAATTATATATTATTTGTTGTTTACTATTTACTCAGAGCTGAGTAATTTTAAAAGCTCATTCTTTTTGAGCTTGGAAGAATCGGTTACTAGACCCTTTTCAACTACTACACTTCTTAATTTGTTGAGAGACATTTTCTTGTAATCATAGGTCTCTGAATCCTTATGGGATTCCTCTAAACTAGAAATATCAATCGATTTAATGAATTCAGTATTTGTCAGCGTCAATGTCTCGGTATCAGCATTTTCAAGACCCACTTCGTCTAAATTTTCATCATTCACGCTTTCTAAATCATCGTCTAGTTCAGAATTGGAAGAAGTCCCTTCACCTAATTCCTCCTCTTCTAATGCCTCACAATGAAAACTGGCTTCGAGTGTTTCGCCCATATTAATGGTTTTAATATTTTGTTTACCATCTTCCTCTTCATCGTCTTCATCGTCTTCATCGTCTTCATCATCTTCATCGTCTTCATCATCTTCATCATCTTCATCGTCTTCATCATCTTCATCGTCGTCATCGTCGTCATCTTCATCTTCGTTGTCAGACACTTGTATTAGATTATCATCAGACTGTGCAAAACTGCCCGCAACTGGCGCGGAACCTCCGGTTTGAGCAAATGCATTAGACGATAAGATTTGTACTCGAGACCTAACAAAGTTTAGTTCTTCTGCCATAGTAGAAACAAGTCCTAACATAGAAGAAATTTTGTGATTTTGCTCATTCATCTTTTGCATAAAAAACATTCCAACGGCTCCTACAAGGAGTAACATAATTCCTAAACAAATTAAAGTGGATGTGGATAAAATGTCGGTCAATCCCATTATTAGTCTTTAAATATATATTTTTCTTTCCAAGGGAACGAATTAAAATCTTCGACTATTTAAAAAGTTTCGTAAACTTGTAAAATTATAAAGATGAGTTTGCTATTATTTCTTCAGGATACTCCATATCTTCTAGAACCTTTATTCCACCGCGAACATTTGATATTCCCTTTTTCAATAAATATGTGTAATTAAACTTTTTTGATAATGTATCAGTCTCATCTTTTATGGTTTGCATATAATAATTCTCAAATCTAGCATTTTTCCCTAAATGAGTGCATAAATCAAAGAAATGTGTGGTAAGTAAACAATTTACACCATTATACTTTGATAAATAAGCCATAAATGCACCAGCACTAGCAACTGCTTCATCGGGATTTGTTCCTGAATATAATTCATCAAACACACAAAAGTGTGCGTCCTTAGGGTTCAAATGTATAATATCAATTATTTCTTTGCATCGGCGTGCTTCGGCCTGAAATAAACTATCTCTTCCTGAAGTATCCGGAATATTCAAGTAACAATGAATGTGATTGTAAGGGGTTAATGAAGCCGAAGTATAAAAACCACAGCCCATTTGTTGTGTGATAATAATATTGATGAGAGAAGACTTTAATATGGTGGTTTTTCCTGAAGCATTAGGCCCTGTAACAATAATGTTTTTATTTATATTTATAGTGTTGCAAATGGGGTTATTGTTAATTAATGCAGGATAATATGATTTTGAAAACTTTGCAGAAGACTTCTTTGATTTCTTCGTAAACTTTTTAAATTTGGCAAGTTGGATGTTCTTCTTTCTAATATTGTCAACCAATCCTTCTAATGCATCAGTGTAACCATTGAATCCAAAGGAATATAAAAATGCATCATTGTATTCTTTGCTATCGTATAACTCGTAAAAGCATTTCAATATATGACCAAATTGCATAACCTTTTTAACAGATAATTTATATTCGTCGATTTTTTCGAGTTTTTCTTTAAATTGTTTAAGAATTACTATATTTTCTTTTAAAGTTTGATTGAATTGGGAGTAGGTTGATAAACTGGTTGACTGTAAAAGGAAGTTGTTTGCATTATTCTCAGTGTATTGTATATAATTTTTTATATCGTGCAAATGCAAATGTATTTTTTTCATATTATTATTAAATCGAATGCATGTTAGCACATTTTGATAAATAGAAAATATGTAAAAGGCTGCACTGACTAGAAGATACATTTTTTCGTCCAATTTGACAGAGTTGAACTTGGTAAAAAGTTTACCTATTGCGTGATTGGATGCAACCACCTTCAATACTTCAATGTACTCGGAGAAAGACAAATTCACTCCTTTCATTTGTATCACAAAGAATGGAATTATTAGGATGATAAAAGGCACAAAAAAGGACATCACTGGCGACGACAAATTATAAATGCTAAGTATTTGAAGAAAGTTGCCGTCTTTATTTAAAAAGTCCCAAAAAGGCCAATCTATATATTGATATTTCTCTTTGAAACCAGTATCATTCTTGATTTCATCCCATAACTCTATTATGTCTTCAAATTCAGGTCTGAATATTTCCCCTTCAATTGATTTGTATTTCTTTATAAGAGTCTGGGTATCTTTCAAGTGTTTTACATCTGTTGTATAATAAAGAGGCATCTGTTCTATCACCTTTTTACCAAAGTTGGTTTTGGGTTGAAATGCGTATTGGTACATAGATGTACCCGAAGGATCTACAGTTTCTATTAATTCTAAATCAGTGATGATATTTTCATTCAATTTTTGCCTTTCTTTATTGTATGAAATGGGAACTTTGAAATGTTCGTTTATTTTTTCTATATTGGATAATGACATATAAAAAAAATAGAAGAATTATTAGCGTGTTTTACGCGACGCAGTTATTTTATCTTTCTAACTTATCGAGTGTTGAAGGCATCTCCTGGATTTGACAAGAATAATGTGCCTCAATCTCCTTCATCTTCGAAATATCGCGTCGAGTAATCAAGTTAATACCCACACCCTTTCGACCCCAACGCCCAGACCTTCCAATTCTGTGCAAATAAGTGTGTACGCACTTGGAAATATCAAAGTTAATAACAACACTCACTTGTTGTATATCAATACCTCGTGCAGTCACATTTGAAGAGATGAGGACTCGATACTTGCCTGTTCTAAACTCAGCAAATGCGTTATCGCGGTCCGCCTTGTCCATTCCACTATGGATTCGGCACACCGGAAACCCATCCTCAATCATTGCGTCATACAGGTCAGAAACTCTCTTCACGCTATTACAGTAAATAATACACTGCGATAATGAAATAACCGCATACAAATCTTTTAGAGTTGCATACTTTTGCTTATCATCTTCCACAGCTACATAATATTGTGAAATGCCTTCTAATGTCAGTTGTTCAGCTTTCACGGAAACACGCACAGGATCGCGCATCAATTTTGATGTAATGGAATAAATATATGATGGTAATGTTGCACTAAAAAGCGCAACTTGAATGTCCTTGTTGAAATTCTGGAAAATATTATACACTTGCTCCTTGAATCCCGTTGAAAACATCTCATCCGCCTCGTCCAAAATAACAAGCTTCACTTTCTTGGCAGAAAATGTGTTTCTGCGAATCATATCATATACTCGACCAGGACAACCCACAATCACATGTGGGGAATTCTTCTTCAAATTATCTACATCCTCGTCAATCGAACAACCACCTATCAAAATCTGCACCTTCAAATCGTCCATCATATTTCCTAGACCTCTAAATACATTTGCAGTCTGAATACTTAATTCCCTGGTTGGCGATAAGACAAGCACTTGCGGATACTTTTCAGCAATATTTACATTTGATAATGCACCAATCGTAAAAGTCGCGGTTTTACCCGTACCGGATTGCGCTTGCCCAATAATATCCTTCTTCATCATCATCGGTTTAATCGCCTTCTTTTGAATTGGACTCGGATTCTCAAATCCATACGCATAAATACCTCTTAACAAATCTGTTGGTATCTCCAATTCATCCCAAGTATTAAATTCATACGAAGAGTCATATTCATTACTCTCTTCCATATTTCCATGCGTTTTTTCGTTTTCGTTTTCAACTGACATAATATTATTTATAGTGATTTTATATTTAAGTGGATTTATATTGTTAAATATATATTACATATTACAAGTAAACCTATGTTATACTAAAGGGTAACTGCCTATAGGATAATAGATTAAATATATTTAAAAAAATTGATATAAATGAAACAAGATAATTACAAATATAAACCAATGCAGACAATGAGATATACTCTAAACGATTTTACAGATATCACATTCAATGGTTTTGATATTAAACTTCCTGATGAAACAATGAGTATAATCACAGAGTTGGCACTGCAGGTTGGGTCTCCTACATATATAAGAACCCCCGTATTCGCAAAAAGAGAAAATAGTTTAAAACCTGGTGTCACAGGGACCATATTTACAGGGCCAAGTGCTGGTGGCGACTTTAAAAGGAAGAAGAAAGGAAATCGTGCAGTTGAAGTGTTGAATGATGATGACTGGGAGAGTATAAGGACATTTCAAGCAACAGTAATAGAGCAGAAGGTGGGTATAGATGCTCAAATTGATTTGATTCGGTCATCTTTGAATAAGATGACGGAGAAGAATTATGGGGAGCATTCGAATAAAATTATCGAGATACTGAACCAGTTGATTAGTGAGAATGTTGTTGAGACGGAGATGCAGCGCGTAGGAAATGCTATTTTTGAGATTGCATCAAATAATAGATTCTTTTCAAAGTTGTACGCGGATTTATATACACTATTAATTGACAAGTTTGAAATTATGCGCGCGATATTTGCTGCCAGCTTCAACACATTCTTAGACATCTTTAAGAACATTGAAAGCGGAAATCCAGATGCAAATTACGAGAATTATTGCAAGGTTGTTAAGGATAATGAGCGTAGAAAATCGTTGAGTGCATTCTTTGTAAACTTGACCCTGAACAATGTTATTAACCGCGATAAATTGATTGAATTGACATTCAATTTGTTGAATCAGATACTTGTATTTATGAAAGAAGAGAATAAGAAGAGTGAAGTTGATGAAATTATTGAAAACATTTCTATATTATACAACAAGGAATGGTTTGAAGACTCTGAAGAGAGAATTGATGGGGAAACTTTCATAAAGACAATTGAGAAATTAGCGCGTAGTAAAGCAAAGGACTATCCTAGTTTATCGAATAAATCGATTTTCAAGTGTATGGATATGATTGAGATGTAATTTAGTTAAAAAGTTTCATTACGAAGTTAGAGAAAATTTCAAATTTTAGATAAAATAATTTTTTTATGTGGACATATAATATAATGAAATTTTCTGTAAAGGATTTGTGCACTCCTGCTAGCATCTATTTTTGGATATCTATTATTGGATTGACCATTGCATTCATCACCAAGTTTCAATTAGTTACTTCGATTATTAATCTATTGTTCATACTTTTGTGGACCTATTTCTTGAATTACTTATGTTCTAAGGGCTATTCCACTGTCTCGTGGGTCTTAGTGTTATTACCCATTATTATTTTCGCGGGCGTCTTGATTAAAAGTATGGATATGATTGCGTTTTCAAGATAAATGCATTATTAATAATTGCGGCAAATTATATTAAAAATAAGAATAAATAATAAGTAATGAATAACGAGAACATTACTTATTGTGTCAAAGATAATGATTTAGATGGTTACGATGAATCGGAACTGGAAAACTCTGAATTGGCGCAATTAATAAACGAGTTTGAACAAATGCATAGCGCTGCAACTAACAACGCGAACTTGTACAATGAAGATGATATTATGTCAGAAATGCAAAATTACGAGTTGAATTTTACAATTAAACAATTATTAATTATATGTGATTATTACGGTATAACAAAACAAGCAAAAAATGCAGACTATGGGTCCAAGGCGAGAACAATGAAAAAGAGCGATATTATTTCATTAATAATGATGTTTGAGAGAAATATAGACAATATAGAGGTTGTAATGAAACGCAAAGAATTGTGGTATTATTTGGATTCGTTAAAGGCGGATAAAATAATGAAAAAATTTGTATTATGGTAAACAAGTAACAATTATATTTTCATAATTATTTTTGAAAATATAAAGATATTAAAAATATATCAGTATAAATTATAGAATAATGGTATTATCAAAATTAGATAGAAGTATTAGTTATCCAGAGTTAAAAAAGGTTGACCCCGACGACTTAAAAAAGGAAGCAAACTTATATCAAATAGAATTTGAAACAGCAAAAATAAGTAAAATCGAAATAATTGTTGCTATAGGAAATGCAAAAAATACATTTGAAGACAAGAATGTAACCTACTTCCCCATTTATTTAGTAAAAACAAATAAAAAAGTGATGCAAATAGGGTTATATGAAGTGGAGTCAACAAATGTGGCCGAATATACTGATGAAAATAACAATTTGGAAGTAGAAAAAATGGGTGACCCATTGATTTATACATTTGTTACCACGGAAATGCTGAAAAACTTGAGATTGAAACCCGATAAATTTATTTCTGAAATGGAAAAGGAAAGTGGTGATGAAGAAGAAGAGGAGGAAGAAGAACAAGAAGAAATACTTGAAAAGGGTTTCTTGAATGAAGGCGAAGTTGTTATTCCTGAATCAAGACGGGATATTTTTATTTTGACAAAGGGAATCCCCATTCCTGCATTGTTGAGAGAAGAGACAAAAAAGGATGCCAAGACATACAAGGACCGGTTCAGAGAAAATGGCAAGAGTGAATGGATAGAAAAATTTATGCAGAATGACAATTATTATATTTTGGATAATGAAGGAGGTGGTGATTGTTTATTTGCTACAGTACGAGACGCGTTTTCTCAAATAGGTCAACAAACTTCGGTTGTTAAATTGAGAAATAGATTATCCGCAGAAGCAAATGAAGAATTGTTTCAAAACTATAAAAAGCAATACGAAGAAGCTATGCAATCCGTTGTCAATGATACCCGAAGAATCGCGGAATTAGAAGCTGCTCATCTCGATTTTAAAAATAAATATAATGCAACCTTGGATAGAGAAGAAAAAAAGAAACTTACAGAGGCCGGGAAAAATATTAAAGAACAGCGCGATAAAATAATCAACGAGAAAATAGTTTCACAGAGATATGCTGCGGAATTCAAGTTTATGAAAAAGGTAAATGATTTGGAAGCGTTTAAAAGAAAGATTCGCACTTGTGAATTTTGGGGTGAAACCTGGTCTTTGTCGACATTAGAAAGAGCATTGAATATAAAATTTATTGTATTATCTTATGAAGCTTACAAAGCGGGTGATAAAAACAATGTTTTAATTTGCGGACAATTGAATGACACTTTATTAGAATCGAGTGGTTCGTTCAATCCAGATTATTACATTATGGTTGAACACAATGGTTATCACTATAAACTGATAGGTTACAAGAAGAAGCAGATATTTACTTTTGAGGAGATACCTTATGATATGAAGGTGAAGATTGTTGATAAATGTATGGAGAAGAAGGCTGGAACATTTGGACTAATCCCGGAATTCAAAAGATTCAAAGAAGAGGTGAAAGGTCCTGAACGAGAGAAACCTCGTTTTGAAGAACTATCAGAGGCAAAAATAAAGGGTTTGTATGATGATGACATTATTTTCTCTTTTTATGAAGGTTCATCTGGAAAAAAGCTTCCAGGTAAAGGAGCAGGAGAGAAAATACCTGCAGAAATGATTCGCGAGTTTGCGGATTTGGCTGCGGTTCCAGATTGGAGAAGAAAACTAGATAATTCTTGGGCGGAACCATTTACATTAGATGGGAATCGATGGGAGACGGTAGAACATTATTACCAGGCTTCAAAATTTAAAGAGCATAATAGAGAGTTTTATTTATCTTTTTCGTTGGAATCGGGTACACCATTATCAAAGAGTGCTGAATTGGCAAAGGATGCTGGTAGTAAGAAAGGTACAAATAAAGAAACCAAGGAATTAATAAGACCAATTGAAGTCTCTGTGGACCCCGAATTTGATGACAAGGTTGGAGAGAAGGCATTGAAAGACGCGTTATATGCCAAGTTCTCTCAAAATGAGGATTTGAGGAATATGCTTCTCTCAACAAGGAATGCAAAGTTGGTTTACTGCAAGAAATGTAAAGAACCAAAATTAGCCGAAGAGTTAATTGAGGTAAGAAACAAGATTAAATGATGATAACAGTTCAAATATTATTACTTTCTTTATCAATGATAACTTTATTTGCAACATTGCGAATAATCTTATTAATACCCAACTCGTCGTCAGGAGTAATAGCTGTAGTGACTTGATTCGCTATTTTCATATACAAGTCATTTTTCTTGGTGGTACAATCAAATGCATTTGGGTTGGCTTCAGTCCAAATAGGTATATATTTGAAGTTCTTATGAGCAATAATAGCAATTGCATTCCGCACCTTTTGTTTATTTTCATCCTTGTCCCAGACTCCATTGTCTTTGATATAAAGCGTCTCGCGTTTCAAATCATTGCAATGCATTGGTCTCACAGTTTCATCGAGGTCTTTAAGCCCCTTTATAAATATATTAGAAATACCTTGGATGTAACCGAGCTTGCCGATATTTTCAAAGTCATCATCTTCGATTTGAATAGTATCAAGGAAATCACTCATATTCATAGCATTCTTGCATTTGTCATTCAAAAATACTTGTAGATTGAATTGCTTATTTGTGTTATTTGAATTTGTGTTATTTATAATGTTGGTAGTCGGTTTTGATGCAAGTTCCATCATCTTATTGCTTTGGTCTAAAATCAATTCCTTAAATTCCTTGTTTTCTTTCAACAAATACATAATAAGTTCTTTATCCGACATTTGCACTGCCAATTCTTCTATGTTGTTTGGAACTTTACTGCAACTCTTCCGGTGCCTCCATAAACCCGAATAATGCTTATAGATTTTCCCACACTCACACGCATTTTCATCAGAAGATTCATCTTGGAACTTTTTGGACCCATTTATAACCATTTTTATATCATTTTGTATCTTTTTTGCGTGTTTTAGGTGTTTAGATGTCAATAAGTGGCGGTCATATTGACTTTTTCTAGATGTATTATAGTCACAAGACTCACACACGAATTTTTGTGGAACTAAAAGGTTCGATTTCATATCTTTATATGATATTTAAAAAGTTCCTAAATAGTTTTCCAATAAAAATGAAAAAATAATATGCTCACACTTTTTTCTGCAGAAAAATGAAAAACAGAGCATTATGCTCACAAGTGAAAAATGGCATCCCTTTTTGCACAAAAGTATTTTGGGTTTTGAAAATTGGACAAAAAAAATGTCCAAAATCGAAAACCCGAATCACTTTTCAACAAAAACTCGCGCCCTTACTGAGAATTGCGAAATGTTTTGAATATGTTATATTTTCTTATGATAAATGATAATGTATCAAAAGAAGCAATTGATGGGTCGCACCATAAGGGTTGTTTTAGAAGGTTAATTGTAGCAGTTGGAGCCGAGGTAATTCATCTTGGCTGTGTGACCATCTGGGCAGCAACCGTATCTCGTTCCTGCACATCCACCTACCATAGGTTGAGGAGTAGGTTGAGGAGTGGGTTGAGGTTGAGGTTGTGGGGGTTGAGGAACAGGGTAAGGCACAGGAACGGGAACTGGCTGAGGTTGTGGTTGAGGGTTAGGGTTTGTTTGGATAACAACTAAATGACCCATAAAAGTGAAAAACAAGAGCACAAGAAGAACGGCAATGATGATATCGGACGCTTCCATAGTTATAAATTATCCAAACAAAATAAATAATTTTGTTGCTGTAAACAAATTAAATATAAAATAACTAAATAATATAGGAATGAGATTAACAAAAACAAGCCAATCTTTGATGTCGTTTTTTATCGAAAATAAATGCATAAATCATTCACAACCAACTAAAAAAACAAATCATATTTTAAGAAAATTATATAGCGAATTAAAAACCGCAAACGCGTTTGTTCAGAAGAAAAAAAGGGAAGAAGGTCCTTCATTTTATAAACTTGTTATTACTAAACTGACAACAGCGTCACAAATACCTAAACCTCAACAATTTAATGCAGATAGTTTCCCTAGCGAGATTCGTCATCAAATAGATACTTTTATTTCCCACGACTTGTCATATACTTTTTCTCTCTACGGTAGAGAAGTAACAATCCATTTTTTAGTGGAAGATAAGAACCCAGAACTTTCTTTGGTTGTATACAATGAGTATGTTGATAAGATATTGGCGTGGCTCTATATAATAAATGAATACGGGATAAAACGATGTGCAAAGAAGCTAACTCTGTATATTTATATGACTTCAATGAAAAAGGAACTACCTTCGAGCAATATAAGTATTTTAGACCAGAGTAATGTGAATACTGCATTCACATATACATGTCCTGTAGTGAGTGAAATTGTTGTGTTTAGAAAGGAGGAATGGTTAAAGGTGCTTATGCACGAAACTTTTCATAATTTTGCTCTGGATTTTTCAGATATGAATATGAACTCTTGTAATGAGAGAGTCTTGTCTGTTTTCAAAGTGGAATCAGAAGTGAATTTATTCGAGGCATATACGGAATTTTGGGCAGAAATAATGAATTCAGTCTTTTGCAGCTTCTATTTGTTGCAAGACAAGGAAAACGAAGAAGAATTTCTCTCAAACTGTGAATTCTTTATTAATTTTGAAAGAACATATGGTTTTTTCCAGATGGTAAAGACGCTGAATTTTATGGGGCTTAGATACAAAGATTTGTATTCCAAGACAGAAGAATCGAGGGTATTGAGAGAAACAATGTACAAGGAAAAAAGTAATGTACTAGCCTATTATGTTATTACACTTGTGTTAATGAATAATTATCAAGGATTTTTGTCGTGGTGCGATACACACAACCTTTCTCTCCTCCAATTCAAAAAGACAACTGCAAACTTGGATGAATTTTGCAAGTTCGTTGAAAAGAACTATAAAACCAAGTCGATGATTCAAGGGGTTGATTGTATGGAAAAGTTTTTGAATAGTTTCAAGAAGTCGAGGACAAAGAAGGCTCGAGAAAATGCAGAGTTGCTTCTAAAAAATATGCGAATGTCCATATGTGAACTGGGTTAGGGCTTAAACAGTATACAGCATTATATGTAGTGCCGGGAAATGACCGAGCTGAGCGGGTTGGTGTTGTTTGCAGTAGTTGCTTCTTTAATTATTTGCATAGTTATAGGAATAATTTGTTGTTGCATTTTTATTATTTGTAAATCTTATAGACCAGAACCATTGGCTAATGCTGAAAACCAAGTGTAAATTCAGTTGTAAATAAAAAATGGATATGTTTTTATTTGCAAGATAAAATATAGTTATATTAGCGTCTAGTCTTTCTGTGATGTTTTTTGGAATGCTTATTGCGTCTTTTTGTTTTTCGCTTTCTTCCAAATAAGACCCCAAATGCAAGATCGGAAGGTCGTTCTTTTTCTGATGACCAAGATTTGAGTGGATTAAATTCTTGATTTTGCACCCTACCGTCTCTTAAAACAATATTAGATGGTAAAGGTTTTGTATCACTAAATGGAATAGTGTAATCATCAATATCGGCCATAAAAGTTGATAGTATGTTGGGTGTATGGTGTTTTCTCTTGGCTAAAGGTGGTGAAACCTCAAACTGCACGGGAATGGCTTTTGGAGGGAAGGGTCTATTATCGTGAACCATTCCTTCAATGTCATCAGGATTATAAACAACGCTTTCATAGGGGAAGCTTCTTTTACTATTTTTTCTAGACATTGCCAATGGAAGAATCGCTTCAATGGCCGATTTGAATGAATCGGAATCTTCATTTGGAAGAGGCGGAGGTGTACCAAAAGGGGGTGGGGGAATAGAAGATGATGAAGTTCGAGCACGCGCGCGTGGACGAGGACTTGGACTAGAACTAGGTTTTATATCTATTACATAAGTGTCTTTTCTGGGTCCAAGACCTTCTTCCAATCTTATAATGTCAGAACTAGTGTCTCCACCCTTTTTATAACTTCTTTTTGTTCTAGTTCTAGTTTTTGTTTTCTTTGTATATTTTTTTGAACGCATATATATTTTCTAAAGACAAAAATTTTTTAGTTTTGATTTTGATGCCATTTACAAAAATTGCACCCTTGAAAAGGTTCTCTCGAGCACTTCTTTCCCGTTTTGGTTAAACCTTGACAGACATAACGATAAGTGCCATTTCCCTTGGATTTCTTGTTTGCTTTCCACGCCGCACTAGCTTCATCAAAGTCTATCTTGACCTCGTATTCTTCTATATGTAATTTTATATAATTTTGTGATTGACTTCGCGTCTGCATATTATAAGTGTTGTAAGTTACTTTTAAATACTTATATCGGTTAAATTTTAATTTAGAGTCAAAACAGAGTAGTTATTTGTTGTTGTTACTAAAAAAATTGAATGATGTAAATCAACGAAAATTAGTTGCACCTGAACCAACAAGTTTTGCTATCAAGGATGGGAATCAAGAATTTGAACAGCTTTCTGCGGGACAATTGTCCCGAGTCAATTAAATGCACTTCCTTGGCAGATTTGTCGGGGAAGAAGATTGCCGTCGACATTAGTATATATTTATACAAGTATACTGGCGACGATTCTCTTGTAGAGAACATCTATCTAATGCTTGCAACATTTCGATATTACAACATTATACCTATTTTCATTTTCGACGGAAAACCACCGGCCGAAAAAAAGGAACTGCTTCAAAAACGGCGAGCAGATAAGAAGGAGGCTGAGAATGAGTACAATCATCTGAAAAATGTACTGTTGGACTCAGAAGATGAAATCGACGAAGAGAAGAAGGAAGAGATTGTCACAAATATGGATGCGTTGAAAAAGAAGTTTGTCTATGTCAACAAGGACCAAATAGAAAAAGTAAAGGAAATGATTCGCGCTTATGGTCTTACCTATTATGACGCTCCAGGTGAAGCCGACGAATTGTGCGCAATGTTAGTGGCCAAGAAGAAGGTGTGGGCTTGTTTAAGTGAAGATATGGATATGTTTGTTTATGGCTGCAGGAGGGTGCTACGATATTTGAGCCTCTTGAATCACAATGTGGTGTTGTATGATACAAAGAATATTTTGGAAGAGTTGGGTATAACTCTAAAAGAATTTCGTGAAATCTGTGTATTATCTGGCACGGATTACAATGTCGTGAATGAGGACGACCACAATTTAATGAAAACCTTGAAACTTTTCAAGAAGTATCATAAAACAAAAAAAAATCTGGAGTTTTATGATTGGCTGTTAGAAAACACTGACTACATTCAAGACAGATATGAACTTGATAACATTGTCAAAATGTTTGATTTATCGTTGAAACAAAATTCTGCCAACTTGAAGGCATTTGATAAAATTAAAATTGTAAATACACAAATCAGAAGAGAGGCAATACGCCCTATATTAGAAGAAGATGGATTTATATTTGCTTAGATTTAGTATTTAAAGTTAAAATAAATATTTTTTTATAAGTTGAAATCATAAAATGAGCTCTAACAAAACGCTTGATTTGAAGAATAATAAATATTCAATGGATGTGTTAAGGGAGAACATATATGCTATTGGATTATTTGAAATATTGAACACGCAAACCATTACTGAAGAATTTGCAGTTAATTATATTTTGAATGAACGGTTTCAGTTATCTGATGATGAAGAAAAAATAACTATGGAATATGTATTAAAAATGCAACCGCATTTGAGCAAGGAAAAATTGTTGCGACTGTATGTATTGGGACCAATCGATGATGATTTTCCCAACTTTGAAAAGTATGCTGAAACACAATAAGTATTCTAATTTGTAATAGAGAAAATATATAAATTGAATATAAAAATTTATATATTTATTTTTGTTTTTGTTTTATTTTTGTGCGCTTAAGCGGAAGCGGTCTCCTCAACCTTGACGGTCTTGGAGAAGTGATGGCTCATATACTTCTGGAGGTTGAAGTAAGTAAGCTCATCGGTCTTCTTGAGCTTGAGAAGGGCAGCAAGCTTGGCATCAGGGTTAATCTTGCGACCATTCTTCTCGTCTTGAAGCTTGTTGGTGCGGATGTAGTTGTTGATGTCGCGGGTGACTGCAGTGCGAGCCATCTCGGCACCCTTGTCCTTGCCAAGGAAGGTGGCAAGCTCATCACTGATGCGGGTGGGCTTCACAAAGCCAGAAGGGGCGCGGTTGCCAGCCTTGCGCTTGCGCTTGGAGGATTGCTTCTGGGCGGCCTTAAGCTCGCGAGTCCACTTCTTCTCAAGAGTGCGGTACTCGGTCTTAAGCGAGGAAATAAGAGCACCGAGTTGGCCAAGCTTGGCCAAAAACTCAGTGGATTGCTCAACGAGGGAAGCATCACCGTCGACAGGGGCGTCAACGGCGGCATCCTCAACAACAGGAGCGGCAGCCTCAACAGGAGCGGTCTCCTTGGGGGCCTTGGCCTTCTTCACCTTAGGGGCCTTGGCGACAGTAGCAGAAGCAGCATCAGCTGCAACATTAACAACGGGGGAGGAAGCGGGAGCGGATTCAACAGCGTCGGAAGTCTTCTTGGTTCTTGCCATTTATATTCTATCTAAACACTATCTTTTTAAGTGATTTAACGCATTATATATATATTTGTGATTGGGAAGGTCACAAATATATTCTCTAAAAATACGAAACGGATTGAAAAAGCCAAGGAAGCGATGTAGCAGCATTTTCATTAACTAATGTTAAAGCCGCAAGTACATAATATGCTCCTAAAGCTTTACTATCCTTGTCCACTCCGCTATTAACGAATTTTTCTAATAGGGGATAAACGATTTTTCTAATGTTGTCAATATTTGTTTCATTTAAAATGTGATTTGCAGTAATATTCCTAAAGGGGTCACCACTTGGTGGACAAATATTTCGCTTTGTTTCGGGGGACAATTGCGCCCTATAATCCCATATGTCGTGCAATTCTCTCACAAACTTCAACATTTGTTGTCGATTCAGCGAGAGAAACCAAGACGGGTCACTGTAATTTCCTAAACTGTCAATGTTTTGAAATATGTCTAAAATCTTCAATTCAATGCTTTTTTGATTAGTTATGTCGTCATTTACATCTTTTATCTCAATGTCTATCTGGATTTTCAATATTTTGCTTAATCTAATCAAATGTCGAATATTTTGCATCACTTCTTTGGGCATTTCATTTCTATTATAAGGGTTTTGCACTCTTTTTCCCGATTTAATTATTAGGTTATAGAGAGAAATAATGTCAAATCCGTATACAAAACCATCTACATCCTTGTAACTAAAGAATTGAGAGAAGGGGAGTGAAGCCATATCTTCAATAGATAAAAAATCAGTTGTATTTGTGCATAATGAACGATTTATGAATGCTGGGCCGTGACATTTGTTGTAATTTCTTTGCAGTTTTCCCCTGAATATCTTTTGGATTCTCACAATGTTTGAAGACAGCTTTAAAAACACATACAAACGATTTATTAATTGGCTTTTATTTCCCGTTATCTTCAATTTGTAATGTTTTGCAATCAATTTCAGTTGCTGGACATTGTAATTCTTACTAGTTAAAAAAAAGTACTCACCAAACTTTGGAATACTTATTGCGTCATCTCCGACCTTTTCGGTTTTTTTTGCAACTTTTATCTCTGTTTCGCAGTGCTTTTCAATAAAATCAATATATTCTTCTATGGTGCATTTATTTATTTTGTAATTCTTTGCATTATTAATCTTATTAATAATGTCACACTTTATATCGTAGTTTTCTTTCGTTTTTATGCTCATTTCTCTCAAATTTATACTATATATGTAGAAATCTTTTTGAGTCTTTTTTACAAGTAATAATATATTAATAGTTATTACTGCATTGCAGATGCTTAAAGAAGGGTCGATTTTCAAATGAATTTTACATTGAAAAAAAAATTGATTTAAAGATAAGCCCAATATATAAATTACACTAGCAAGAATGGCAGACACGATCGTTGACGCAACCCTGTTTAATGCAAGAGAGATTCGTTATTCCGCTCCCAAGGCAAATGCCTCCGGCGGAAAGAGTATTAATATTTTGAATAAGTCTACTAATTCCGGTATTCGACTTTCGACACCGCTTATGCTCACCTGGGGAGCCACTGATTTTGAGGGTAATAAAAAGTTTGAGATGTCGCTGCAGTTTCCCAGTGAAGAGTACAAGACTGATGACACTACTGCTTTCCTGAAGAATATGCAGGCTTTTGAGGCGAAGATTAAGGAGGATGCTCTTACCAACTCGAAGGATTGGTTTGGCAAGGTTCACAAGAACGCTGAGGTTGTTGACGCACTTTACACTCCGATGCTCAAGTACTCGAAGGACAAGGTAACTGGCGAGGCAGACCTTAGTCGCGCTCCTACTCTTCGCGTGAAGATTCCGATGTGGGAGGGTTCTTGGAAGTGCGAGGTTTATGATGAGGATGGCGAGAAGTTGTTCCCTAATCCTTCGAACCCTATTCTGACTCCTGTCGAGCTTATCCAGAAGGGAACTCAGGTGGCTTCGCTTATCCAGTGTGGCGGTCTATGGTTCGCGAATGGCAAGTTTGGTGTGACTTGGAAGCTGATTCAGGTTGTTGTGCAGAAGCCTCGTGCTTCTCTAAGCGGCCAGTGCTTTATCAAGCTCAAGAGTTCTGACAAGGAGAAGCTGAAGGCAGCGCCTGCTCCTACTGGCGATGTCGTCGATGATGAGGATGCGGTTCACACTGCTGAGGTCGAGGATTCTGATGAGGACGAGGATGAGGAGCCAGTTTCAGCACCAGTTGTTCCTCCTCCAGCGCCTGTAGTTGTTGCACCTCCAGCAGCAGTTGCAGAGGAGCCGAAGAAGAAGAAGGTGGTGAAGAAGAAGGTTCTTGCAGAGGCTTAAAGATAAAATTGTATAAAGTCGTGAAAAAACTATAAAAATAAAACATAAGATAAAACAAACAAATGATAAATTAAAAATTTTTTATTTTATCATTTTTTTTTACATAAAAACTTATTACAGTTCTTGAGATGCCTGTGTCTTAAATGTGTCCAAAACACCATATACATCATTAGCGGTGGGTATTTTAAAACCAGACCTTAATACAAATTCTTTTTCTTTACCTTTTTCGTCAGTAATAGTATGTGTCAAAGGTCTACAAGCGGGGTCATACAAGGTTAAAAATACGCCAAGTAAAAACCCAAGCAAACATATTTCACTCAGATACAATTTTGCTTCTTCAACAGAATATAATATTCCTCTTATAGCGGTTCTTATTGCTTTATTTTTTGTTATTTCTTTTTCTATTTCTGCCGCGTTAGCCCTTGCTACTATGGCTGCTTGGTCAGCACTTGCCACTCCCGCTGCAACCGCTGCCTGTGCTGCTGTTATTACCTCTGCTTCTGTTGTTGGAAATCTGCCTTTCACATAATTAAAAAACTTTTCTTTAAAGTGAAATTGTGGTTCTTTCAAATTATTTTTGTCTAAAAAAACATTGCTTTCTTCTGGATTTATTTGTTTTTGTAAACTTGTCTTCCAGTCATTAAAATCCACAACATCCGGTACTTCTTCTCCAGTCGAATCTCTCAAATCAAAAATATCTAACCCTACATGTACTCTATATTCGGGTTCTTCGCCGGCATTTGGTGCTAATTGATAATATCTATCAAAACTGGATTTGTGCAATCTTTTTAAAACCCATATTTTTGGTCTATTTATATTTTTTTTGGTTTCTATAAGCAATTTTAAATAATGTTTTTTCCATGAATCTGTTCCTTTTTGATCTCCCATTTTTTCATCCCATGTCTCTATAAAATTTGCTCTTAGAATGTGTCGAATAACCCTAGCAAATTCTATTAAATCGCAATCAGTTGGGTTTTTTACACCATTGTTATATAATAAACTATATGCATTGGCAATAATAAAAATATCAACTTCTGAACTTGAAAACCCTGCAAGGCACACATCTTTATTTAAACAACCTACAATAGATCTAGTCAAATAATTTGGTGTTTCAGCCATAGACATTGGAGAAGAGGGTCCGGGTTCTCCAAGAGCCATTTGCAAATATACATTTTTTTCAATATATGTTTCAAAAGCTTGTCTAAACACGGCTTCTGTTTTATACACGGATGGAACTAAAATGTCTAGATAACTGGTTTTTGTAATATTTAATAAGGGTTTAGATTTGGTTGTTTTTTTTTTAGAAGGTTTTTGAATATCAACACCTGCGTCAGTCAATGTTGGAAAACTAAATTCTAATCCTAAAACTGCGTCAACAATGGTATGTCTAGTAGTAACATCCAAATCATTTCCGTGTCCACTAACAAATGCAACCATTGAACTACTTGTTCCTTTTTTTTGTTTTTCTGTACAATTAGGGTTTTTTCCAGTTTTTTCTTGCAGCTTATCTATAATTTGATTTATTTCTTCATCTGTTAAAATTATTTTATTTGTGCCAATTCCCTTATATCCTAGTTGTTGTATTATAGATTTTGCAAGTTCTTTTTTATCAAGTCTTGATGCTGCATCAGCAACTATGCCATCTAAGTATGAATCCATTAATCTATATCTATAAAATTATTCGCAAAAAAGTAACCTAACTATTATATCCCCCCTTTCATCGATATTGTATATATCATTATCAATTACTTTTGATATACCTTGTCTTCGCAAGACAAGAGTCTGAAACCTTTTTATTTTCAAGTCTTCTAAAGGCAAGTCAACCCTTTTTTCCCCCAAATAGAAGACTATAGATTTCTGTTCGAGGAGAGAAAAAGTAAATGAAACCCGCAACAAAATATGAATATTGTTGTTCTCATCTATGCTTATGTTCTCTGGCAATTCAGGGATGCATTTAACAATTATATTGTCTTTCCCATTTTCTACTCGTTTATCATCAAAATACAATTCATTATGCCACAACGGAACAAAATATCTCTCCCCATCTAAATCCAGCTTATAAACATTGTTCGAAAGCATGTCATTGATGCTCGGGTTCAAGACATATATCTGCACATCTTTGTACTTTTCCGCTATAATTGCACGGACCTTGTCCAAAATCTCATCACTAATATATAATATATTTTTATACTTAAAGAGGAAGTTGTAGACTCCTAGAGTCTTTTCCTTATCAAGATCTTCAAACATCTTCAGAGTAATTTCCTTGCAGCCATTCACTATATCTTTTATAAACGAGGAGAGAAACTCATTTCCCGAGGGGTGTCCTTTCAATAAGCTATCTAAAAAAAGATTCAAAATATTAATGTAACCAGTATTGCCATCTGTTTTTTCTTCGCTGTTACAAAAATCATTTTCTGTCTCTGAATTTAAATTACTAATTTCTCTCGACAAGTAGTTATATGCTTCATTAATTTGTTGGAATTTTTCCTTGGCTTCTAAAGTGTTGCCCCTCTTATCTGGATGGTTTTGCAAGGCCAGCTTGTGATAGCGTTTCTTTAAGTATTCCAATGTTATATTATTTGCCTTTTGAGAAGTCGTGTCTATTTCTAATATTTCGCAAGCGGATTTGAAATCCATTATAAGTATTTGTTCATTTTTGTTTAAGCTTAAAAATAAACAAATTCAATTCTATCTAGACATCTATCTTTTTATGTGTGAATACAAACAAACTCCACTATTAGGTATGTGAGCCTTTCCACAACGACAAGTTAATGGCAACTTTTCTAAATCTTCATAATAATATCTTATAAAATTTTTCACACCACCCACATTGTCGACATTCAAATGATTTGCAAATTGTTCCCTTTTGAAAATAGGGTCTCTTGTAATTATCCCAAAATCTAAAACACATATTTTTATATCATCTAAAACAATAATATTGTTTGCATATGTTACTCCATTTAAAATAACATTTTCTTTAATAAGTGTGTAATTGTTGTTTACTATATAATTCATCAAAGTTACTTGGTCGCTATACGAATTATAAGTTCTGGAAACCATATTTGTTAACAACTTAATTAAAAAGGAAAAACTCCTTGGTTTTGCTATATAAAAACAGCTGCAAACTCCAAATCCCAGTTTTTCGCTGCATTCCTGCGGATAAGCCTTGTTACCATCATTTTCTGTAGCAATTATAAAATCATAATTCAAATCAACCAAAGGTTGAATGTCCTTTTCAATAATTATATCCAAATCGCTATGCACAACAGGTGAATTTTTGGTAATCATTAAATCCAAATTATTATTTAATCTTATAATGTCCCACCAAGCATATTCATAGTAATTTAATGAAAATGGGGACCTTAAATCTTCATAAATAATTACGGTATTTTCCGTCGTTTTTTCTCTCAATCTCTTTAACCAGTGTTCTTTTATTAAAGTATATTTGTTTCCAAATATTAGAGATGTTAAATAGTACATATGAATT
>Ga0164295_10000659_pt1 | contig 28951 bp, 25 predicted proteins | sample GEODES006metaG_FD_111798 | JGI IMG/M metagenome (GOLD analysis project Ga0164295, IMG submission 111798) | Oligotrophic lake water microbial communities from Sparkling Lake, Wisconsin, USA - GEODES006 metaG | ecosystem: Environmental > Aquatic > Freshwater > Lake | place: USA: Sparkling Lake... | reverse complement strand
CACTTATGTTTATCAATTACTTAAGGCCCGGTAGCGCAGTTGGTTAGCGCGCCGCCCTGTCACGGCGGAGGTCGCGGGTTCAAGTCCCGTCCGGGTCGCAAAGGTTTTGGTGTCGTATGCCTTTTTTGGGTGAATGACATTGAAACCTTGTTTGGCTTGGTAGCTCAGTTGGTACGAGCGAACGACTGAAAATCGTTAGGTCGCCGGTTCGATCCCGGCCCAAGCCACAGTAGTCTCTAACCAAACAACAGACAAGAACACATACAAATACATCAACAGGCGGCTTGGAAATTATCAAGATTGAGAAGATTGAAATCGTAGGATATTAATCAAAAATTGCGCAATAACTGCAATTCAAAAGGTAGGGTTGGGGCATGCCCCAAATTCATCAAACAGCCGATGTTGTTAGTAGTGCACAGATTGGTGAAGGCACGGCCATCTGGCATTACGCGCAAGTGCGAGAAGATTGCATCATAGGAGCAAATGTCATTATTGGCCGCGGAGTGTATATCGGCCGCGGTGTCTGTATTGGTGCGAATAGCAAGATTCAAAATTATGCACTTGTATATGAACCAGCCTTTTTAGAGCCAGGAGTTTTCATTGGTCCTGGTGCCATTCTTACCAATGATGAATATCCGCGCTCGGTAAACTCTGATGGCTCACAAAAAAAAGCAAGCGATTGGGATGCGACTGGAGTAACAATTCGTGAGGGTGCCTCTGTTGGTGCTGGCAGCATATGCATTGCGCCCGTGGAAATCGGTGCATGGGCGCTTGTGGCAGCAGGTTCAATAGTTAATAGAAATGTTCCTGCATTTGCACTTGTAGCAGGTGTTCCAGCAAGGCGAATTCGCTGGGTGGGAAAGGCAGGCGTACCGTTAATTGATGAAGGCGCTGGTCAATTTACGTGCCCCAAAACTGGTGAGCGTTATAGCGAATGCGACGCAAACACTCTTGTGGAAGTAGATAAATGAGCGAAATGATCCCAGCAGGAAAGCCCCTCCTTGGTGAAGAAGAACGGGCAGCAGTAGATCGAGTTCTACAATCAGGCATGATGGTGCAAGGTCCTGAAGTTGCTGCTTTCGAAAAGGAGTTTTCTACAATAGTTGCTGGGCGGCACTGCATCGCTGTTAACTCTGGAACATCTGGCCTTCATTTGGCATTAATGGCACTTGGAATTACAAGAGGCGATGAAGTGATTGTTCCTTCATTTACCTTTGCCGCAACTGCCAACGCAGTGGCGCTCACTGGTGCGACTCCAGTATTCGTAGAAATTGATAATCGAACTTTTAATATCGACTTTGCTGCAATCGAAGCAGCAATCACTCCTCGCACTCGCGCAATTCAACCTGTGCATCTATATGGCCAGCCAGCGGCGATGAAGGAGATTATGGCCATTGCGTCCCGCCATAATTTGCTCGTGGTAGAGGACGCATCGCAAGCGCATATGGCTTCTCTTGATGAAATACCGGTCGGCTCATTCGGTAGTACTGGAGTATTCTCTTTCTATCCTACTAAAAATATGACATCGGGCGAAGGTGGAATGATCTCGACTTCTTCTGATGAAGTTGCGCGCCAGTGTCGTTTGTTACGCAATCAAGGCATGGAAAAACGCTATGCTAATGAAATTGTCGGACTCAACAATCGAATGACAGATATTCATGCAGCAATTGGGCGAGTACAACTCACAAAATTAGCCGGATGGACGTCACAACGGCGCAGTAATGCTAAATTTTTTGATGAAAACCTTAAGGGTGTGGTCATCCCTTATGTTGCACCAGGTGCATTCCACGTTTACCACCAGTACACGATTCGTATCGTCGGACATGATCGCGATGTATTTGCCGCGGAAATGATCAAGCTGGGAGTTGGCAATGGTGTCTACTACCCGGTTCCAGTTCATAGGTTGGCCTCTTTCGGCCACACCTATGACTTGCCTGAAACAACGCGTGTATGTAAAGAAGTTCTTTCAATTCCAGTACACCCATCCCTCTCGCAAGGCGATCTTGAAACAATTGTTTCGGTAGTCAACTCCATTGCATCAGCGGGTGCCTAATGAGTAAGAATTTACGTGCTGGACTTGTTGGCTTAGGGATGATGGGTCGCCACCATGCGCGCGTTCTTGCATCGCTTTCCGGTGTTGATTTCGTTGGGGTTTCTGATCCAGCCGGTGATGATAGTAGCGTTGCACAAGGTCGCCCTGTTGTAAAAACTATTGCCGAACTTATTGCACTTAAAATTAATTATGCGGTGGTGGCAGTTCCCACTATTTATCACTTGGAAATTGGTAAAGAGCTTGCTGCTGCTGGAATCCATGCGATAGTTGAGAAACCGCTTTCGCAAGATACCCACACATCGAAAGAGCTCACAAAAGCTTTTGCTGATGCTGGTTTAGTGGGTGCAGTTGGTCATATTGAGCGTTATAACCCAGCCTTGCAAGAGGCGCAACGTAGACTCGGACAACTTGGATCGCTCTACCAAGTTGTCACACGTCGCCAAGGTCCATTTCCAGATCGTGTCGCCGATGTCGGAGTAGTTAAAGATTTAGCAACGCATGACATTGACCTAACTGCATGGTTAACCAACCAGCGCTACACATCGGTTTCGGCACGCACCGCGTCACGCACAGGTCGCAAGTATGAAGATCTTGTTGCCGCGGTGGGTACTTTACAAGATGGCACAATCACTAATCATTTAGTGAACTGGCTAAGCCCACTTAAGGAACGCGTGACGATTCTTACTGGCGAAAAGGGAGCATTTCTCGCCGATACTTTGACCGCGGATTTAACTTTCTACGAAAATGGAAATGTCACTTCCTCTTGGGATGAGATTGCGCAATTTCGTGGAGTCAGCGAGGGCAATGTCATTCGTTATGCGATTTCTAAGCATGAACCATTACGCATGGAACATGAAAATTTTCGTGATGCGGTATTAGGTAAGCCTGCAGATATCGTGACGATGGAGCAGGGACTCACGACCATTCTAATAGCTGAAGCAATAATTAAAAGCGCAAGGACAAACCAAACAGTAAATATTGTGTACTAAAGGTAAATCATATGAAAATCACTGTTGTCGCACTAGGTAAGATCGGTCTTCCACTGGCTGTGCAATTTGCCCGCAAAGGACACACGGTCATTGGCGCTGATGTGAATGAAACTACAGTTAACAAAGTAAATGATGGGATTGAGCCTTTTCCTGGCGAAGCCCACCTTGGCAAATATCTGGCGGAGGCGGTTAAGAGTGGCAAACTCACTGCAACTACCGACACTGCTGCCGCTGTTGCACAGAGCGATGCCATAGTTGTAGTAGTTCCGCTCTTTGTTGATGACGAAGGTGTCCCCGATTTTGGCTGGATGGATTCGGCAACAAAAGCAATCGGTCGTGGGCTCAAACCAGGTGCTTTGGTTTCTTATGAAACTACATTACCTGTCGGAACTCTGCGCACTCGATTTACTCCAGCGCTTGAGGAAATTTCAGGATTAAAAGCAGGAATTGATTTCCATGTAGTTTTCTCACCGGAGCGAGTATTAACCGGTCGAGTATTTGCCGATCTCCGCAAGTATCCAAAATTGGTTGGTGGGATTGATGCTGCCAGTGGCGCACGGGGCGTGAAATTCTATGAAGATGTCTTGGACTTCGATGCACGCCCTGATCTTGAACGAGCCAATGGTGTCTGGGATCTAGGAAGTTGTGAGGCCGCAGAACTAGCAAAACTTGCTGAAACAACGTATCGCGATGTCAACATCGCCCTAGCCAATCAGTTTGCACTTTTTTCTGAATCACATGGCATCGATGTGCAGAAGGTTATTGACGCGTCTAACTCGCAACCGTTTTCACATATTCATCGACCAGGTATTGCTGTTGGCGGACATTGCCTTCCTATTTATCCGCGGTTTTATCTTTGGAACGATCCGGCTGCTACTGTTGTTAGCGCTGCGCGAAATGCTAACGAGGCAATGCCTGCATATGTTGTAAATACTTTGGTTAAAATTCATGGCAACCTCAAAGGTCAACGTGTTGTAGTTCTTGGTGCTGCATATCGAGGCGGAGTCAAGGAGACAGCTTTTTCAGGTATATTTCCAACTGTTTCAGCGCTGGAAGGACATGGCGCAGAAGTTTTTGTACATGATCCGATGTATAGCGATGCTGAATTAGAACACCATGGGTTTAATGCTTATCATTATGGAGAATCCGTTGATGCCGCAATCGTTCAAGCTGATCATGCAGAATATCAAGAACTTATGAGTACGCAACTCCCAGAGTTGAGGACTATTCTGGATGGTCGCAATGTAACAAATGAAGATAACTGGCAAGGCGTTCGCTACCATGTTGTAGGCCGTCCACTTTAGTGGATCAGAAAAAGGCACTTAGATCAGCAGAATCTGCCACCGTGGCGAGCAGTTTAGTAGGCTTTGTAATTGTTTCAAAAGCCTTTGATATCTAGCAATTATCTGATGATACTAAAAGCCATTGCCGTAGACCTAGATAATCGTACCTGACAGATACTGAGCTGGATGGCACCCTTAGAGAAGTTTGCCCAAGCTGCTGACATGATTGCTTGAGTCAAGTGTGTAGAGCATTATTGCAGCTCTAGAAGATTTTTTAATTGGCCTGTTTTGAGTTCTTCAATTTTCGCAAGTGAATTTTCAATTTTCCCGGCAATCGATTCTTGATTGCGCGTAACAACAAGAGGGATGCTCTCTCACCATTTGAGAGCGCAACTTCAAAATCTCCACGAGTTTCGCAAAATCTAGTAAGCGCGTTAACAAGATAATCAGCATTCTCAACTAAATTGTCTATAAGGAGCGCGTTACAATCTATTAAGATTGCGCCCGCCACTTTCTTTGAATGGGTGCAGGAAACTAAGAATTCTCTTGGGGAAATTCCGCCTTTCATGAGTTTGCACGTCTCAACAACTGATGGGCATGAACCGTTTGCAAATGTAACTCGAATATTTCCAGGATTATCACCAAGGATAGGGTTGAAATCATTAACCAATGTAATTGACTCACCATCCCTCAAGAAAACTCCACCCAAAAGTGCAAGCTCGCTTGCTATAGTTTTTGCAGTCGCGGGCGTTTCTGCAGAATCCATTAATACTCGCGCTAAGGAGGAAGCAACAGGTTGTGCGAAATAATCATCGCCATAGATCGGTTTTCTGTGATTAGTTGTTCGCCAAAGCTGAAGTCGCTCGTCATCATTCAATGATTCCACCCATCCGACAAATTGATTGCTCCTTATGAGAGCATCGAGCCAAAGTGAACCCTCAAAATACTTCCGGCGATTAGGAGCTAAATTACTTTCCTGTGAAGAGTGCCGTCGGTAATTAAGTCCAATTGATTTCGTCGTCTTAATATTTCCAGCAATCAGTAAATTTACCCCCACCCACCAATCAGACGCATAACGCGAGGCCGGCACATTTGGATTGACCTTTGATGCGCGAAAGAACAAACTAGGCCAAACGAAAGCTGGTTCGTGCAACGCGCCCGCTATCCTTTCAATCTTCGAAGTTGATAATTCGGCAGTTGGCGAGATGATTTCACCTGTCAATGATCCATTTTGGTTCATGACTGCTGCTGATGTAGCAAACGCAACAAGATCAGGGTCCATGGCCACGGCGCTTTTCCACTCAGCAAGGATCCCCGGTTGAAGTTGATCATCATCGCCAGGCATGATGATCCAATCGATGTTGGCATTCAAGATTACGGGCCAAATGGTCGAGAATCTGGGATCATTTGTTTCGAATCGAACGAGTCTTACTGCATGTGAATAAGTAAATTGCCACGTGACTAATTTCTGTTTGCAGAAAGCATCGGAACCGTTATCAATTAAGAGTACTTGCACATCTTGATCTGTCAGAAGTGGCTGAAAACTATCGAGTATTTCATCTAAATAATTCTCCCGGCCTTTAGTTACTAAACAAATTGTCAATTTCATTTTGGTACCCTCCGAAAATAGTCGGCTATTCGTTCTGAAACCTTCTGGTAAACGCGGCGCTCGGTCCAGAAATCTAGAAATGAGGAACTACCAAAGAAGTCTCGCATAGCAATCAAAATTGTTTCTATTTCGCTTGAATCCAATGTCTCAGTAATTTCGATAATTTCTTTCGGGCTCCCAGTAGATTGAATCGCAATATTTATAGGTAAGCCGACATCTCTGAGGTCCGGCCCTATATAGATTGGGATCGCACCATTTATAATTGCGTCAATAATCTTTTCGCTCACGTATGAATTGGAATTCTCTACCACGAGGGAAAATTGGGTCTCCCGTAACACAACATGTTTATTGGGAACCGTGCCAAGTGCAGCGGGATATTTGCGAAATAAATTTCCGTAGATACTTATTGGATTGGCGAATATCCCTTGCCGAAAATTTGCCATTGCAACCGAAAGGCGATGGTAAATTTTGACAGAAATCTTGTCCGTCCAAAGAGGGCCATAAATTTCCAAGGCCTTAAGAGGCAATTGGCTCGCCAGCTCTCTTCGTATTGAGTAGTTTGCGCTCTTAAGTGGACTAACTTTATTTGCCGCAATCATTGTCATTTTCTTTGGTCTTGACTCCCAACTTTCTAGATTGAACAAGTTTCGCCAAGAGGGATCATTTAAAATGGAAAGGAGGGATGGGTCAGAGATATCTGGTTGTGCCGGATTCAGATTGTACTTGTAGGGCCACCCGACGAAGGATTCTGGTGTTTTATGGTCGAGCACCGATCCAGGGGTAATTATAAGTCCATACTTATTCGTAGTCTTAGATTTGTATTGCAGAGGAAACACGGACTCGGGTTCTAATCTTATAAGAACTGCTCGATCGTGTTGACCGCCACCGTGAATGAACTCTTCATACAATCTTTGATTGTGGTTGATTGCAACAAGGAAATCAGAAGCGCAATCAAGCGTCGGAGTGAGACCTTCCGCTTCAAGAAATTCGCGTAGCATTAGGTAAGGGTTTTCATCGCCTGGGTTACTTTTGGCGGATCCCACAATTGAAATCGTTTTTATCATATTAAGGTTTTAGAGTACTGATACTCCGCCGGGTAATCATGAATCTGAGACTTGAAATTTTGAAATGTTTTAAATGTGAGGTGAATGGCACTTAGTGTAGAACCAGTTTGAACCTGAATTTATTCGACAATCTTGGCAATCATTTATTCAGGTAGGGGCCTACCAGGAGTATTCCCAGAAAAGTCGAGGGCCGAGCGAAGCAAGTTAGACGCATCTTGTCTAACTTGAGCCACTTCACCTACTCCTCCAGTGGTGCAAATCAACTCAAACTAACTCACGGATAGCATTCTTGAGAAACATAGACCTGGTGATTCAGTAACCATGGTAAAACCACTCAGAGAGGGACTACACTCTCGCCTTATGGATCATGATCGGATTCCCTTGAGCAGGCCGTCAATGACTAATCTGCGTGGGCGTCTCCGAATGTGTCCCATTGATCAATTCCAACAACCTCTCTTTATTGCTTTCTCTAGAAAAATTGCTGACTGCAAAATCAAAACCAACACTCGCTTGTAACTTTAATTTATCGACATTAAGGAGTAAGTGTTTCAAGTTATCGTAAATTCTTTCCGGAGATGTCACGACCCACGCAGAATTTGAGCCCTTCGGCAATTTTTCTGTTCTCTCATCTGCACTTGTTAGCAGGACACACGCATTTGCCAATGCTTCGATTCCCGTGATCCCTGGAACATAAGCGTAGAACTGTCCGAGCACGATATGTGCCTCCGATAAGGCTTGGCGTATCTCGGAATTGCTCTTTCTGCGAATTTCTATATATTCAAATTTAAATCCCTCACGTAGAAGTTGTTGTAAAGCAATGTGAACTACTTGAGTGCCTTTAAGGAGTGGCGAACTGGGAGCATGTACGATCTTAATAACGTCCATATCATCAAATTTAGTCAAGTTTCGGTTAAACCACTCGTTTGGATAAACAAACACCGGCGGAATCGTTTTTGATCGCAGATACGAAATCTGATCTTCATCAAAATTAAAAATCACGTCAGCATGGGCGTCCGCTATCGATGCGCGACGCTTCAAAATTACCTCATTACTCTCCCAATTGGCATTCAAGTAAGGTACGTAGCTGCCCATACTTCTGCTTCCCTGGGCTTCATCACGAAAAATCGAAAGTCTTACTGATCTAATATCACTTCCAAGAAAACAACAAATGACACGTCGACTGTGTTTCTTTATGAACTGAAACTCAAACTCTCTCTCATCATCACTCAAAAGAAAACCCATCATTCCATTGTAAACAACACCCTTAGATTGCGGCAAATGCCAACCCAACAAAATCGGCGGCCAGAATATCCGGTAGAGCGTTGAAAGAAATTTCCCTTTAGATTTTGGTGCAGAAAAATCATACTTCACCAAGTCATACTCAAATGGATCGTGCCAGAAACAGAAACTTTTCGATTTCGGAATAGTCACTTGATAATGCTGAAGCAGGCCACACACTTCTGCTACTCCCACAAGCCACAAATCTCTACGATTATTAAAGAGGTGCGTACGTACCCAAAAAACTAATCGAAGCTCAAATCTCTGAATATGAATGCACAGGCGCTTTAAGTTTGACATGCCCTATTGTAAAACTTAAATTGGTTTCAATCAACTACTCGCGTTGACTCATCCCAAATGCCCGAGTCGCAGAATACAAATAATCATTTGAAAATACCCAGTTAGCAGTCTGTCTGTCGATGGGGTAATTGCCTCGTCGACACTCTGAACCATGGGCTTTAAATGTGTCAACATCCCTCTGATATCTGAATGAGGTTTGCCAACAAACAAATTAATGACTGGTGGCGGTCTCTAGATTGACAAGAAATTCTTAATCATAGTTCTACCCTGGTTGTGACTTTTTTCTGGGTGGAACTGAACTCCGTACGTTTTTCCCCTAAGAATTCCGGAAACAAATTCCTCGCCGTAAAAAGTCGTTGAAAGAATATTTTCAGTTTTACAATCGAATGATGCATAGGAATGGTTAAAATAAAACCTAGAAACTTCGATATCTTCCATCAGGGGATCAGCTCTTATAAAATTCACGGTGTTCCATCCAAGGTGAGGAGCTCTAATAGCGGAATGTGATTCAAATTTAGTACATTTGCCGGAAATTAAATCTAGTCCCATTTCTGTGCCTTCCGAACTGGATGTACAAAGTAAGTGCATCCCCAGGCAAATTCCAAGAATGGGTTTATCTTGTTCAGCAAAAGCCAGGATAGGCGAAAATAGATTCATCGCATGAAGTGACTTGATCCCGTAGTCAAAAGAACCGACACCAGGAATGATGAGGTGAGTCAAATCCTCAAAGTCCTTGGGTGTAGATACAATCGAGTGTTCACTCCCAGACTCCTTCAAGACTTTAACAACACCCACAACGTTGCTGTTCCCAAGTCTTAAAACTCCTACTTTCATATTTTGCGTGACCGTTTCGGGAGAAACTTTTTTAAGAATCTGCGCAACGCATAAGTTTTGGCGATGGCTTTAATGAACCACATATCGTTTCCGAAATCTAAATTGGAAGTCATGGGAATCGTTATGTAATCTTCCAACTCATGAGGCGTGATTTCCAATTTTGATGCTACATAGTCAATTAAATTTTGTCTCTCAATAGGCGAACTTGCTGGATGAGTTAAAGCGGTCAAAGCTTCTTCCCGCGAAATTTCACCATTAATAATCAAATCTGATAAGTGTGCCTTTCTCTTATCAATCCCATATCGCTCGACCATATAGACATCTTGGTAGAAGCTAGTAAACATAGATTCCCGGTGTTTACCGCCGTAATCGTCCCAATCGTAGAGTTCACGAAGTTCCGAAAGTGCCGTTTTTTTGCTGTATTGAACGTGATTTAGGGGCATGACTACTTCAAATCTTTTGGTTATGAATCGGTGAAGATAAAATCGTGGAATGGAAAAAATGGGGAAGTCCAATGTGTTATTTGGACCAAACTTTTTGTAAATTGAGCGAAGATTCCTTCCATCCATCGCATATTGGCTCCATGATTCAGGCCCAATGGATTCGGTCGCTGCATTGGTTCCAGTAAAAATATTCCTAATTCCGTGTTTGAGGGCATAACCATAGAGTGATGCAAAGAATGCGTGGTCTTGAGGGACGTCTTGATTTAGTACTCCAGATTTTAGGAATGCAATTTGCAGATTCCGCATGGAGTCCCAATCGATTACGATTGTCTCCAAATCTAGATTAAGTGAGCTTGCGAGCTTTTGGATGTTCATAACGGCTATCGCAGAGTTCCAGCCTGCATCAACATGGACGAGTAGCAGGCGCAACTTATACTGGCTAAGTAGGTGCATCAGGTATGAGGAATCCACGCCACCGCTAATACCCATTATGCCATCGTATTGATTCTTTGATTCTTTGAGTTTGATCTTTGAAATGACTTCATCTAGCGGATTTGTCTCAATATTCACCATAAGTGACTTTTTAACCTCAAATGCCTTGGTGCAATGATTACAATAACCATAATCATCAAGGGTGATCTTGGGATCTGACGAGTCCATTACACATCTCGAGCATTGTATGAGCATGGCTCAATTGTATCGATTAATCGCAGCAAGCCAATCTTCCTGGCGAGGGTAGTGCAAGAGCACGGCATCGCGTGGTTCTTTCAAGACAAAAATCGAAGCGGCTGCCACGGAATGTAGGTTTTTCGTGCTCCCTAGAAATTTCGCCGCGTCTTCCATAGAACTACATCCCCCTAGGGCGACCACAGGAACAGAAGACTGATCAAGCACTAGACCAAGAGTTTCCATTTTCCTAAGCCCACCGCGAATTCCGTCAGATTCGACGTCATGCACGATAATTTCGCCCACCCCAGACTCTTCTAAAGACTTCATTAGACTGGACGCTTCTCCCAGCGTGAAGGTTTGGCCGTTAATCTTATATAGACCATTCGAAGAGCGATTTTCTTTAACGTCTAGGCAAATGGCAAGTGCCTGGGCGCCATATCTATTTGAGATGTCAGCTAGGAGAGAAAAGTTCTGAAATTCGCTTCGAATTACCACTTTGTCGTATCCACTTTCAATGGCCTTGATGACGCCATCCATGCTCTTTAGTCCACCTCCAAATCCAATCGGCATCGAAGCATGATTAGGGATGCGCGCCAAAGTTAATGAATTTGTTGGCTTTAACCCATGTGATTCAGATATATCTAAAATTATGAGTTCGTCTGCTTCGAATTTACTGAAGATCGTGACTGCGTTCAGAGGATCACCGATGTAACGAGGCATTTCAAATTTCTTCGTCTTAACCACTTTCCCCTCCAAGAGGGTCAATGCAATTATTAGTCTGGGCGCTATCACCTTCAAAAGTATAGTCAACTAGGTTGCACATTTTTCCTTTTTTTGGATCTTCTTACAGAGGAAATAGAAGGACAATTTGTGATCTCCCGATAGAAGTAGACACCAAAATCATATCGTCCACACTTCGAGTGCAATACGTTTATTCTCGGTATCAGGGAATCTGATTAATATTTCTCGTGTTTCCAAGACCAAAAGTTGAGTGGGTCCCAGAAATAGGGCTCTCAAGGATCTGAATAGAGATCGGGTCTGGTTCTACTGGGCAACGCAAATTGGCGATCACGGATAAATCGGGCTTGCAACCACTGCTGATCGCTTCTCGATCACGAAAAGTTGAGATCATAACTGAATGGTTTCGTGATTTCGATTTGAACCCGGAACGGCAAAGTTGCTCCGATCCATATATCCGTTAAGCATGAAGGGTGCGGTTCTACTCAATATTCTTTAAGGGGCTCTTGTACATACATCTAGATAGGGTCGCCAAAATAACTACGGCACTAAGGGCGGCACGTTAGAATTTAGACCCTACTGACAAGATAACATTAGCCACAGGTAATCAGGTCACGTAATGTATGTTGCGTGCCATAGGTTCAAATCGTTAGCTCCCGAAAAATCGTAGAACTGGCGAACAGATTAAGAAATTTGGTTCAAAATATCCTCAACGATCCTTTGAGATGCATTTCCATCACCGAATATGGCTTTCTGTGGGATTTTTGGTTCATCCCGAGCAACCAGTTCGCCCAATAAATTCAAGTCACAACAAAGTTGGTTCCACCCCTCGGCCAGGGTTTCACTCCACTCACTTTCATTTCTAAGCGTGGTACACAACTTTCCAAGAATGTAGGCTTCCTTTTGGATGCCTCCAGAATCTGTAATGACTCCTTTAGAGCGCGCCATGAATTGCAAAATCGACGAATGATTCTGTGAATGATGCAACCGAACATTCTTTGGGAGGGGGATTCGGATATCATTTAAAATTACTTCTAGCCTTGGATGTGCGAAAAGTAACACCTCTCCACCTATCAGACCAAGAGCAGAAATTATTGCTACTAATCTTTGGCTATCATTCACATTTTCGGCACGATGGATGGTGGCAAGATAGTAAGTTTCAGTTGGGATTTCGATTGCATCGGACTCCTTCCTCAATGAAATGTTTATAGTTTCTATTGCAATATCGCCAGTCAACACACTCCTTTCGAATAGACCTTCTATCGATAGGTTATCAATTGCAGTAAGTGTCGGTGCATATAGCCGATTCGAGGTATGGTCAACCAAAATTCGATTGACCTCTTCTGGCATTTTCGAATTTCGTGACCGGAGTCCTGCTTCAACATGGGCGAGGTAGATGTGAGATTTGGCCGCAACTAAACTGGCTGCCAGGGTGGAGTTTGTGTCTCCGTAAACTATGATGGCGTCTGGTTTACTATTTGAAAAGTATTCATCCAGTCCGATCATCATTTTGGCCGTTTGTATTGCATGGGTTGACGATCCCACTTTTAAATTTGCTATTGGATGAGGGATACTTAGGTCTGCCAAAATGTTCGCAGAAAGTTCGGGTGAATAATGTTGTCCGGTATCAATATAATCATGTACGATTCCTTTTAATGCAAACGCAGCATGGATTGCATGGAATTTTATGTATTGTGGACGCGTCCCAATAACGCTGATAATCTTAATTGTTACAACTCCCTTGCATAAATCAAAAATTCTTTGTAAGCACTAGTGATTCATAGTATTCCACTCTCTGTTGAGCAATCCTTTTCCATGTGTGATTCTTTAATATCATTTCAGAGGAGTTCTCCCCTAAGAGCTTCAGTCTTGGGTCAGATTCCAGCTGGACAATCACTCTTTGTAAATCTTCTACATTGTCCTCTTCGAATATCAGTTCGCTAAATGGACGTCTTTCGGGTTCAGTTAGACCACTTCGGACTATGGCGGGAAGGCCGCACGCCATCGCGTCAAGAATGCTAGTCGAGCCTTCACGTGGCCAAGCACCCGCATTTGCCGCCCAGTAGTACTTAGGCAAATCACTGGCTTTTTGCATAGGGACTACTGTACAACCGGGTTTAGATTCAATAAAGGAAATTTCATTGTCATTCCCCTTGCCAACGAATAATCCCATGATTCTATTGTTTGATTTAAAGATCCGTGAAATGGCAATCGCAAGTTGAGGAGCTCCTTTTTTCTCTGTTAAGCGTCCGGTATAGACCACAACAAATCTATCTTTACTGATGTCCAAATTTCTCCGAAGCTCCATAGCCTCGTCCATATCCATTTGTTTCGGAAGATGGAACCAATCATCATTTACGCCTAGTGGTTCATAATAAACTAATGTATGTGATATCCCATACCAATTTGAAACGACATCAATAATGTCTGGAGATGGCACGTAACACCGCTCGATATAATTATTGTACTTTCTTGCAAATACATACTTTACGAATTTTATGTAGGACTTTCCTCTAAAGTTGGAGTGAAATGCGGATTTAGATGAGTGATCTTGAAGGCAGAGCGGTATGTTCAATTTTTTCGCGAGTCTATATACCTGATAATTTAAAATGGAAGTTGTAATGACAATTGATTGAACTACAGAAAAATTCTCACTCCCGAAAATATCCTTTAGATTTGAGAATCGCCACCCGATTCGCGTAAGGCGTCCGCGCACTCCAAAGAATCGCAAATTGTCAGATATGACTATTTCTACATATCTTCCATGCCATAGTACAGATTGACTTTCAATTTCTCCAGTGAGGTACGGTTGAAGATAATCTTGCTTTGTAATTACAGTTACATGTACCCCTAGTTTCGAAATCTCTTCCGGAAGAAAATTGCTCACGTATCCCATGTATGGGGAGTAAAAATCTAGTACGAAAGCGATGTTCAAATTTCTTTCCTTTCCGGATATTCTCCGGGTCATCGCTTACACAGCGATATCTTTTTTGGGTTGATATCTCTAAGTCTACTCATCGTAATGCCCTTGGATATAGAAGTAATCATTCTAAGTAAGTTCATTTCTATCCTACTTCGGCGGTGCTAATCTTTCTAATACCTATAGGGAGTGATTGACTTATTCATGGTTTTCCTATCACGCTTCGCTAGCGAAAAAGCGCCCAACCGATTGAGGGATCTTCCTGATGTATAAGTGCATGGGGCAAAAATGAAATCTAACGGTATTGGACCTGGTGCATGCTTCATATTTGCTAAGGTAGGTTAAGTGCAAGCCGTGAAGGATTCGAGGGTTGGAGATAAAGTGAGACGCCTCCGAGGCCGCTGGCGAAAGACCATGATAGGACGCTGTGTTGGGGTTTTATCAGTTGGCGATCAACGAAGGATGCTTCTGGTTGCAGTTTTGCAAACTTGTTTGGGCGTTTTAGATCTGTTAGGAGTTTTGGCAATCGGTGTGTTAGGTGCGATATCAGTAAGTGGGGCCGAGTCTTCTGACTTAAGTAATGAAATAAATGCAATTTTGCAATTCTTGCACATTTCAGAAAAGCCTTTTCAAACCCAGGTAATAATTCTGGGAATTAGTGCTGTAACGCTATTGGTAGGCCGAACTGTACTTTCAACTTTTCTTACAAGGCGGATGCTTTTTTTCTTAAGTCGGCGGGGAGCAAGGATTTCTTCTAATCTAGTCGCGCGCCTATTGGCTCAACCACTCTTAACAGTCCAAGCTCGAACAACCCAAGATACTCTATTTTTTGTAACTCGGGGAGTGGAATTCATAACATTACAAATTTTGGGAACTTCAATTATCTTACTTTCTGACGTCTCTCTTTTACTCGTAATGGGTGTCGGATTAGTTGCTGTCGATGCTGGTACAGCGATAGGAACAATTCTATTTTTTGTTTTGATCGGATTTATTCTTTATTTTTTCATGTATGTACGGGCAGAAACCCTAGGTCAGAAGAGTTCGGATCTTAATGTCAAAAGTAATGAAAAGATAGTAGAGATAATTAGTTCTTACAGGGAGTCTGTTGTGCGCAATCGCAGAGATTATTACGCACGAGAAATCGGAAAATTACGACAAGATCTGGCTGATACTACGGCGGCCATGACTTTCATGCCCTACATTAGTAAATACGTGATTGAAACTGCCGTCGTCGTTGGTGCGTTACTTATGGGATTTGCACAATTTCTCCTTCAAGATGCGATCCATGCGGTAGCAACTCTTTCCATATTTTTGGCAGCTGGAACCCGGATTGCTCCTGCCGTACTCCGTGTGCAGCAAGGTTCTATTCAAATCCGTGGTAGCTCGGGAATGGCGGGCCCGACTCTGGATTTGATTGAGGCCCTTGGTAATGCTCCATTTGCAGAAAACGTCGACGACACTATTGACGTGATTCATGAAGGTTTTGCCGCAAATATCCAAATTGAAGGCGTTTCATTAACATACCCTGGGAAAATCGAACCAGCAATCAGAAATATCACATTAATTGTTCCTTCGGGTTCTTTAGTGGCGTTTGTGGGACCATCAGGTGCGGGTAAAACAACGATCGTAGATGTTCTACTTGGCGTACTCAATCCAGATATAGGTCATGTAACCATTTCCGGTCTGCCGCCTCTTGTTAGTGTGGCCAAATGGTCAGGAGCTGTTTCTTATGTACCTCAAGATATTGTGATTTCGAATGGAACTATAAGAGAGAATGTTGCATTGGGTTATCCAGCTGAAGTGGCGACAGATGATTTGATCATGAGTGCCTTGAAAGTTGCAAACCTCGACGATTTTGTAGCTGGGTTGCCGGAGGGTGTGGATACGCCGGTAGGAGAACGGGGAACAAAAATCAGTGGCGGACAACGCCAGCGGCTGGGAATTGCACGAGCGATGTTTACCAAACCACATCTTTTGGTTTTAGATGAAGCAACTAGTTCCTTAGATGGCGAGACCGAGGCCAGCATTTCAGCTTCTATCAAGGCGCTCAAAGGTTCAACTACAGTTGTCATGATTGCGCATAGGCTATCCACAGTACGAGATGCAGATATCGTCGTCTATATGGAAGAAGGCAAGGTCATCGCAACTGGTACATTTGACAAAGTTCGAGAAACTGTGCCTGACTTTGATCGTCAGGCAAAATTAATGGGACTCTGATCATGGATTGTTTACATCGAAACTATTTTATTCATTGTCGTGCCATGCTATGCCCCAATAATCGATATTAGAATTGGAGAAAACGTTCAAGACTTGTTAGTTACAATTTAGTGTCCCACAACTAGTTGACCCCAATCGAGAGGGTTGTAAATGACGCGAATTACCGTGGTAATACCCACTTTCAACAGAGCTGAGGAGTTGCGCCGAGCCTTAAATTCTCTTTGTGCACAAACGAATTCTGATTTCTTCGTCATTGTTGCTGATAACTGCAGTACGGACGGAACTGAAAAAGTCATTTCATGTTATAAGGATCAATTGCGCCTTACTTACTTGAGATCTCTTGAAAATTTTGGCCCTATCCCAAACTGGGAAATGGGACTTAGGGCCGTAACGACAGAATGGGTAAAGATCCTTTGGTCGGATGATTGGTTGGAGCCCAATGCATTGGCGGAATTAATGAACTTTGTTGATGAACAAGAAATTGATGTCGCCTTATGTGGTGCTTACGGACATTTGTCCTCGGGAATAGTTCGATGGGTTTCAGAAGGTTTTGAAGAAGCAAATTGGGATGAAGTTGTTCCTAAACTCATTGCTGGAACGCTACCCGTATCTGCAACAGCCGGTCTGATTAGAACTAGTGTTGCACTTGAAGGACTGCTCACCAAAATACTCGATCCACTCGCATATTCGACAGCAATAGGGCCGGACTTACTCATGCTCTATTGGGCAGTAATCAAAGGTGGCACCGCAGGTTATCTTGACGAGCCACTCGTGAATATGTTTGCAAGCGAGGACAGTATTTCAATTGTAAGGGGCGTACAACTTCGTCCACTCTATGCACACACGATTCTAATCGCCTGTCAATTTGCAAACTATAATCTCAAGAAGAATGAAAGAAAAGTACTAGAACATTGGGTCAAGGAAGGGGTTGTGCTCAATAGAATCCCTGAATTAATTGGCACAGAAGGGAAATTCTCATTGCAAATCGCATTGAGCACATGGCCTATGAGATTATTTAAACGGTTGTGGCGCACATCGATGAAGTGTTAAATTGATTCCTTAGTCCAAGCTATAAGTCTCTCAAGTCCACTTCTATAGTCAATCGTAGGCTCCCACCCAGTAACACTAGATATTTTGTCATTATTTGAAATGTAGACCAATTGATCATGCGGTCGTTTTAGCCCCGACTGAAATTTAGGAAAATTTCCTGTTGACTCATGTAAAAAATTAAAAAGCTCTAGCAATGAGAGACTATTGGATGCGCCACCACCAACATTGTAAGACCCAGTGGCACTTCGGCCAAATTGCAAAATTAATTGTACTAAATTGAATAAATCCTCAACATGCAAAAGGTCTCTAACTTGTTTCCCATTTCCGTTTATTACAAATTCACTATTACGTAAAAAGCTCTCTACAAAGAACGCTGCCCAGCCTTGATCAGAAGTTGAGAATTGGTGTTCACCATAGATGGAGCTTTGTCTCAAGACACTGGTCTTCAAGCCATAAGTTTTGCCCCAATCCGAAATAAAGAACTCTGCGGAGCACTTAGAGACACCGTATCCTCCAGCTGGCGATATTTCTAAGGTCTCATCAAATCCCTTAGGCCAAGCGCCGGAGAAATATCGCAGATTGCCTTCTTCGAAATGAATTTGATCAAGATCGCCATATACTTTATTTGTAGAAGAGTAAATAAGGTGTGCATCTGGTACAAAATCCCTCTGGCATTCTAAGACGTTGAACGTCCCTGAAACGTTTACTTCAAAGTCGTTGCGAGGTTCTTTAATGCTGTCAAGCAGTGAAACTTGTCCCGCTAAATGGATTATGGCAGCAGCATCTGTGTGCTTACTAAATACCTCAGACAGACTAGATTTATCACGGATATCAACACGGATTGTCTCAATTCCAAATTGTTCCTTGAGCCAAATGCTGTTTTGTTCCACCCTGGGTCTGATTAGGGTGTCGATAACAATTGGCACCCCACCACTTTCAAAGAGTCGTTTAGCAAAATTGCTACCGATGAATCCTGCACCGCCTGTAATAATCCATTTCATTTCTTCTCCAAATTACACCTTGGTAATTCTTAATCTTAACCATTCCGCTAATTCATAACTTATCGGAATGCCAAGTTCTTTAATTGAGTAATCAACATTTGCTATAACAGTATATTCATTTGTTCTGTCTTTTCGAGGAGAGAAGACCCAAGTCGGCATCACAAATCCTTGAAGGACAGATTCACATAAATCTGAAAGCCGGTATCCCAACCCAGTCCCAACTTCAAAGTGGGAAAATGGAAAGGTGTCAGAATTTAATAATTTCATAATCACTCTGGCAAGATCACTAACATGAATAAATTCGCGGATCGCATCGGGCGATTCCAAATTCATAGGAACTTTGGAGATCCCAGCATTGATTATCTCCGTCACGAGAACGTGTTCTTGTTCAAGACCAAATACGATTGGAGTTAAGATTGATATAGCCTTAAAGTTTTGGCTGTGTGAACGAGTAATTTCTACTGTGAACTTCCGTTTTGAGTCAATATAGGGAGAGGAGAAGGAGTTTACTTTTTCAAGAATCGAGCCAATGCTGATGATTCTTGAGCCCAACTTTTCAGCAAGCTTTAATAGTTCGAGAGGTGTTTCGAAGTTAGCTTCCCAAATCTCTTCTTCCGAGTGATTTTTTCTAACGTCCATTCCTGCACCAATACAATTAATAATATATGCGGGGTTGAATTCTTTTAGATCATCAAGGAGGTGCTCCTTTCGGGGTTGTGAAACTGTGAATCCTTGTTCCGACAATATGTTTACAAGCTTTGAACCTATCAGACCGGTTGAGCCAGTGATAGCGATGGTGAGCGGCAAATTGGACAATAAGTTACTACTCATAACTTTCCCACCACCAATCACAATTTTCAAAATAGTTTCGTTGGGCTATTGTTTCAGGTGGAATCGTAGTCGGTTTTGTCTCAATTTAAGAAGCGCAACTAACTGATGTAGGTAACTTATCAATCAAAATGATCCAGAAAATTCTCCCAGCTATTTCCCACGACTTCCAGAGACCGCGAATTTAGGATAGCGGTGGAAATTTCCTCTGGTACAACCAACGAATCTATGTTGTCGCGGTATTGGTCTACGTGCGCCACAAAGTCGTCAATGGATTGGCAATAGTTCCTGTCTGGGAGACCAAAACGGCGAAAATCAGGAATATCAGAAAGAAGTACAGGTACTCGTCTTTTCATTCCCTCAATCACAACAAGCCCGTCGCCTTCCGAAGCGGAAGGGACAATCAATAGGTCTCCGGGTCGAACAAGCGACCATGGATCTCGTATTTGCCCACAAAATGTCACTCTCAGACTCTTTGCTACCGCTTGCTCGTGCAATGACTCTTTCATAAAGCCTTCACCCATGATTTCGACAACAAGTCCGCTACGCTCGCCGATTTCCAGCAAATAATTTGGCTGCTTTTCTGGCGTTAAACGGCCAATAAAAACTAGCCGCTGGAGCTGTGATTTTTTTCTTCTCACGGTTAGTGAATCAACAGTTGGAGTCACTGGATTTTGCAGAATGGACTTTGGTAATCGACCGTTCGGCCAAATTTTTAAATGTGAAGAGACCGCCACCCAGATTGCATTTCGAATCGAAAGAATCATTCGAACACCTTTGCCTAATTTCATTCTATTGGCCCAAGCAATATTGGAATGTTCTATAACAACTAATGATGGAGTTCCAATAACTAGTGCTCCAAATAGTTCTGGTAGGTCGCAGTTAAGGATGATTACATCTGGTTTCCAGGAGCAAACTAGTTGATTGAATTTCACAAACGCTGAAAGAGTATTGATGGCGTTACCACGCCAGTGACGATTTAAACAGAAAATCTCACAAGTTGGAGTCACTAAATCAGGCATACTAGAATTGATTGGAACAAGCGCGATAGGCCAACCACGTCTAGCTAATTCATTGCTTACTAGGTTCATGGATCGTTCAGCGCCTCCTCCCGTAAGGGAGTTGGTGACAATCATGACCCGCTTCACGTTAAGAACTTAGTCTCAATTAAGCTTAGTTTTTGCTAGGTCACTTGTAACCATAATTTCAGCAAGTTCTTTCCAATGGGTTTTAGCTTTCCAGCCGAGATTTTTTTGCGCTTTTGAGGGGTCTCCAATTAAAGCATCTACTTCTGTCGGCCTGATGTATCTTTCTTCAGTTTCCACGTAGTCTCGGTAATCCAAATCCAAAAATGAGAAAGATGCCTCACAAAATTCGCGAACAGTAGCACCGACGCCAGTTGCAACGACATAATCGTCAGAGGATTGCTGTTGGAGCATCAGCCACATGCTCTCAACGTATTCAGGAGCATAACCCCAGTCACGGACTGCGCTTAGATTACCAAGATAAAGTTTTGATTGCAGACCAAGTTTTATGCGGGCCGCTGCCATTGTTATTTTCCGCGTGACGAATGTTTCACCGCGGCGAGGAGATTCATGATTAAAAAGGATGCCATTTGTTGCGTGTAGCCCATAAGCCTCTCGATAATTGCGCACAACCCAGTAAGAATAGAGTTTTGCGGCTGCATAAGGACTTCTTGGGGCAAAGGGCGAAATCTCTGATTGAGGCGGAGGCGTACTTCCGAATTGTTCTGAAGTAGAGGCCTGATAAAACTTTGTCTCAATTTTGGCAGCACGAATAGCTTCGAGAATGCGGATCGTGCCGACTGCATCTACCTGCGCGGTAAAATCGGGCATTTCAAAGGAAACCTTTACGTGGCTTTGCGCGGCTAAATTGTAAATCTCATTAGGTTCGAGTTCGCGAATGAGGTTGGAGATCCCAACACCATCGGTAATATCTCCATAGTGGAGAAAAAATCTCCTGTTTTTTTCATGTGGGTCCTTGTAGAGATGTTCGATACGAAAGGTGTTAAAGGTGGAACTACGGCGGATGACGCCATGGACTTCATAGCCTTTTTCTAAAAGAAACTCGGCAAGGTAAGAACCATCCTGACCGGTGATTCCCGTGATCAACGCACGCTTCATCGGATCCCTTCCTCTTTGTGATTTGCAATAAACCAATCATATGTTGAGGCAATACCGGCTTCGAGACTGACTTGTGGATGCCAGTCTAGTTGCGTGATGAGTTTGTTATCAAGGAGTTTTTGTGGCGTTCCATTCGGACGATTTTTGTCGAAGGTTATCTCACCGGTAAAACCGACAACTTTTGCGATAAGAATGGCTAGATTAAGAATTGAGATTTCCTGACCACTGCCAACATTTATTGCAACCGAGTTGTCATATCTATCCATGAGTATGATGCAAGCGCGAGCGAGATCCTCTACGTAGAGAAATTCGCGGAGCGGTGTGCCATCCCCCCAAATACTAACGCTCTTATCATCTTGGACTTTTGCACAGTGAAAACGGTGGACTAGGGCGGGCAATACGTGTGCTGTCTTAGGATCAAAATTGTCTCTTGGTCCGTAGAGATTGGTGGGCATTGCTGAAATCCAGTGGTGCCCATATTGGCGACGATATCCTTCAACGAGTTTAAGCCCGGCAATTTTAGCGATTGCATAAGACTCGTTCGTTGGCTCTAATTCACCTGTAAGCAAAGCTGATTCCAAAATCGGCTGCGGAGCGAGTTTTGGATAGATGCAAGAGGAGCCAAGAAAAAGAACCTTCGGAATATTTGCAGCATGTGCTGCGTCCAAAAGGTTGGTTTGGATCTGCAAGTTTATGGATAGGAAATCAACCGGTTGCGACGAATTGGCTCCAATACCGCCGACCTTTGCTGCGGCAATCACAAGAGCATCGGGCTTAGTTGTGTGTAACTCAGTGAATACTGCTGCGCGATCGGTAAGGTCTAATTCTTTAGAAGACTTCCCAATAGCCTCATGGCCTCGAGCACGCGCTTCAATGGCGATTGCAGATCCGACCATCCCCTTGATCCCGGCAATGTATAAACGCATGTCGCAAGAGTAGTGGTTGGCTCAGGCAATTTACTTGGCAGCAGGGGATTTGTATTGCACCTGTCGTATTTCTAGCAAAGCAGGGGCCTGTTCAATTCGGCAGAAGATTGGGGGTGACGGGTCCATGCCGACGAGGTCGCTACCAAAGCAAGGAAAAAGAATAGTTGGATTGGAGCACAGAGCACTCAAGTCACTAATGATCAAACTTTAGGTCGAGTCTCACACTAGTGAACCATTTACGGCAACTGCTTCAAAGTAAGGAGCTAAAGTGCAACCAGTTAAGGGGGTTCTATTCGATGATTCCTAAACCAGGCCTAGGCGCTGAACTTGACATGATAAGTCGGAGAACTCTCAGTAACGATTTGGCAGAATTTGCTCGATATCTGCAAGACAAGCCCGCTCTGCATCACAATCTCCATGAAGAGTTTTCTTCCACCAGGTAGTCGAAGCAATCACTGCCTCACTTTGGCTCCAGTAAGGTTTCCAATTAAGCATTTTACCGGCGCGACTGGAGTTCAACCCTAGTTCCAGAGCTTCCAATTGAATTGAGCCGTGGGGTTCATGCGTTTCTATATTGAGATTATGTCTTGTTCCCCAGGCAGTATTGGCTATCTCAAATACTTGTTGCACTGTCAAACTATCCCCATTGGGGCCAAAGTTCAAGGAGGTTATTTCTTCTCCATCTAGAATAGCTTCTAACGCCAGCAGATAACCACAGAGTGGATCCAATACATGTTGCCAAGGTCTTGTACTGTGGGGGTTTCGAATTTGAATTGGTTCACCAGACATAAAACCGCGAATAAGGTCAGGCAATAAACGGCTCTCTGCCCAATCCCCGCCACCAATTACATTTCCTGCTCGTACTGAAACTATCTTTGGACCACCAGAAACTCTTGCAATCTGTTGCCATGCTGCCACGACAGATTCGGTACCCACCTTGCTGGCACTATATGGATCTTTTCCTGCAAGTGGATCACTTTCCACAAAAGGACGACCTGAATTATCGTTTCGATAGACCTTGTCTGTAGTCACAACAATAACAGCTTTAACGGATTTAGTTTCAAATGCCGAATCGAGGACATTGACAGTCCCCATCACATTTGTCTCAAAAGTCTCACGCGGGGTTTTATAGGATTCCAACACAAGTGGTTGGGCAGCCATGTGAATTATCGCCGATGGTTGATACTTGGCTACGAATTGTGCAACAGCTCCAGCATCCCGAATGTCTAGGAATGTTTCAGGAATTGAACCAGAACGTTTAGCGCGATCAAAGAGAGAATCCATTTTCGGCGGAAGGGAAAATCCGACAACTGGCAAATTCAAGCGCTCCAAAAGTAAAGTCAGCCAAGTACCCTTAAATCCTGTATGCCCAGTGATCATAATTGGGTTAGGTAGCTCTCGAAGGCGCTTAACTTGGGTCAAATCCATGGTCAAACAGTAGTCTTATCCTATGCAGGCACAAACTAGAAGTTTGATTCTCTGGGTTAGATGGGGGATTTGTTGAGTACAGATAGTCAAAAGGCCATTTCAGAACTAGCCGCTGCGGCTATGGGCAAGCGTCATCCCATAAAAAGTTTTATTCCAGGCGAATCCGCTATCCCTGTTACAGGTAAAGTTTTCGGTCAGGAAGAGTTAAATGCGGCTGTCCAGGCTAGTTTGGACTTTTGGCTAACCTCAGGGCCATATACAGAAGAATTCGAGTCTCGTTTCGCCAAAATTGTTGGTATGCGTCACGCTTTTATGGTCAACTCTGGCTCTTCAGCTAACTTGTTAGCACTCAGTTCCCTAACAAGCCCTGCGCACGGGGACCGTGCTTTAAAGCCAGGCGATGAAGTCATAACTGTTGCGGCTGGATTTCCAACGACCGTTACTCCAATTCTCCAAAATGGCCTAGTACCAGTTTATGTTGACGTCGATCCTGAAACGTATGTGGCAATTGATGAGCAAATGGAAGCAGCAGTTAGTTCAAAAACAAAAGCGATCATGATGGCCCACACTCTTGGGAATCCATTTAATCTAGATTTTGTTCAAGCGTTAGCGAAGAAACATAATATTTGGCTTATTGAAGATAGTTGCGATGGATTGGGTGGTACATACCGAGGTCAGAATTTAGGAACCTTTGGGGACCTTTCAACATTTAGCTTTTACCCTGCTCATCACATCACAACAGGCGAAGGTGGTGCGGTACTAATTAAGAAAGTTGCGCACAAACGAATTGTTGAATCATTTCGCGATTGGGGTCGTGATTGTTGGTGTGCGCCAGGTTGCGATAACACCTGCTTAAAACGCTATGAGTGGACATTGGGTGAATTGCCCGAAGGCTACGATCACAAATACACATATTCACATCTTGGTTATAACCTAAAGTCAGGTGATATCCAGGCAGCTATCGGGCTTGCGCAGCTCGATCGACTAGATTCGTTTATCGAAGTTCGTCGCCGAAATTGGGCGTATCTCCAAAATGGTTTAAAGGATCTAGAAGAATTTTTTGTTCTTCCAAAAGTGAGCCAGAACAGCGAACCATCTTGGTTTGGTTTTGCGTTAACGGTTAAGAAAAATTCACCGAGAACGCGAAACCAAATTGTTCAAGAGTTAAATGAGAAGAAAATTGGTACCCGCCTGCTGTTTGGTGGCAATCTGTTGCGCCAACCTGCATTTATTGGTACTCCTCGAAGGGTGATTGGTGACTTAGTTAATACTGACCTAGTTATGAGTGACACTTTTTGGATAGGCGTCTGGCCTGGTCTCACCCTCGAAATGTTGGACTATATGATTCTTGCAATTCGAGAAACGCTTGGAGTTAAGTAGTGAAAGTTTTAATTCTTGCTGGAGGATTGGGTACTCGGATATCCGAAGAAACAGTTGATAAGCCTAAACCGATGGTGTTGATTAACGGTACACCAATTCTCTGGCACATAATGAATATTTTTGCAGTGCAGGGGTTTAATGACTTCGTCATAGCAACAGGGTTTAAGGGTGAAGTTATTTCTGAATGGGTCTCTACTTTGGACGATGACTGGAAAGTCGAAGTAGTTAATACAGGTTTAAATACCCAAACTGGAGGAAGGATAAAGCTTTGCATGGATTTATATCCTTCAGAGAAATTCCTTGCCACCTATGGAGACGGTGTTGGAAACATTAATGTCCCTGAGCTAATTGCATTTCATGATTCGCAGAGTGGGTTAGCAACTCTCACAGCTGTCCGCCCACCTGCAAGATTTGGATATCTAGATTTAGCAAATGGAAAAGTGATGCACTTTGGTGAGAAGAATCAAAGCAATGCTGGATGGATTAATGGTGGTTTTTTTGTGCTTGAGCCCAAAGTTGCAAGTTATGTGCATAGCAAGGATGAGCCGTTTGAGACTGGTGCGCTACCAAGATTAGTTAGTGAATCACGGTTGCATGCTTTCGAGCACCATGGATTTTGGCAACCAATGGATACTCTTCGTGAAAAACATGATTTAGAAAATCTCTCCTTAAAAGGAAATCCGCCCTGGTTAGAAAATTTGGAAATCTAAATTGAGTAACGAAAAAAAGATTCTTGCAAAGAAAGCCCGGCAAATTGCTTTGAGAATGGTTAGTGACGCGAAAAGCGCTCACATCGGTTCTTCACTGTCTCTTATTGACATTGCAATTCAATTGTTCTCAAAAACTCTCTCCGAGCCAAACCAACAAGATTTAGTGCTAATCTCAAAAGGTCATGCGGCAGCTGGTGTTTATGCTGTTCTAAACACTTTTGGAGAAATCCCAGATGCTTGGATATCTCGTTATTGTCAGAATGGTGCAGAACTAGGAGGGCACGTCACCTCGACGAATGTTCCGTTACTTGAATTGTCTACAGGATCACTTGGTCACGCGCTTCCATTCGGAATAGGTCGTGCCATAGCGAAGGCAAAGATCCCAGATGGTGGGCATGTTTATGTCGTGCTTTCTGACGGTGAATGTGACGAAGGTAGTAATTGGGAGGCCGCCTTGCTTGCCTCACACTTGAAATTGAAAAATTTAACGGTTGTCATTGACAGGAACCATCTACAGTCACTTGCAGGAACTGAGGAGACTCTAGCATTGGAGCCTCTCATCAATAAATGGGCTGCTTTTAATTGGCAATGCTTTGAAATTAATGGACATGATTTCTCTGATTTAGAGTTGATTACAAATCACCAGAATCAGACTGCCCCCCGAATTTACATTGCAAATACCATAAAGGGACAAGGTGTAAGTTTTATGGAAAATTCCGTTAGGTGGCATTATCGTCCACCTAATGCCCTTGAATTAGAAGAGGCTCTAAAGGGGTTAGAGTGAGAGATAGATTCATACAAAAATTAACTGAATTGGCTACAGATGATGAGAAAATCTTCCTAATAGTAGGTGATCTAGGATTTGGGGTCGTCGAGAATTTTGCAAGGCAATTCCCAAGTAGGTTTTTGAATACAGGAATCTCTGAGCAAAACATGATGGGTGTTGCAGCAGGGCTTGCAAAATCAGGCTTCAAAGTCTACGTGTATTCCATTGCGAATTTTCCTACCATGCGATGTCTTGAGCAAATACGAAATGATGTCGCATTCCACGACCTAGATGTCACAGTTGTAGCAATTGGTGCAGGGTTCGGCTATGGAACACTTGGATACTCTCACTTTGCTGTTGAGGATTTAGCAGTGCTTCGAGCACTCCCAAACATAAGATTATTTTGTCCTAGCGATACTCACGAGCTCGAGGTAACATTAAAAGAAATCGTCAATGTTCCTGGAGCTAAGTATCTTCGGCTTGAAAAAAACGTGGGGCATTCTTTGGGAAATAGTATTTTAGGTTCGCCTTTTCAAGCCAGAAGATTAGGGACGGGTTCCGAACTTGCCGTCCTAAGCACAGGTGGAGTAAGTCACGAAGTGATGAAGGCAATACAATCTCTTGGCGATGCTCGCCGACTAAGGGTTGCTCACTTTACTGTCCCAAGTCTTCACTATGACACTCTCAATTCAATTGGTCTTCACTCTTTCAAAAAGATTCTTACGGTTGAAGAGCACTGCCTGGATGCAGGTTTTGGAAGCTTCGTTCTTGAATATCTAGCGAACCAAGAAATTTTAAGTCAAGTAAAGAGGCTTGGCATTCCCCGGGCCTTTTACTACGAGGTTGGGGATCAAGAATACCTACGGAAACTCGCGGGCCTTGATGAACAATCAATTAGATCTCAAATTCTGGATTTAATCGGATGAAGTCAAATTGAATCCGAAAGTTCTTAGTGGGGCCAGAATCCTTGTAACGGGGAGTTCTGGATGGCTAGGTTCCGAAACTCTTTGCTATTTTTCACAATTACTTGATCCATTGGATTTAGAGAACTTAGTGAGTTTAAGTAGTGACGGAAGAACTTTTGAAGTTCACAAAAGGCAAATACATTCGAGTGCATTTTCATCACTACGCAACATAGGTCACTTTGACTTTATAATTCATCTAGCTTTTTTGCTCCCAAATAATCAATTAACGGTCGATGCTCCTCGGTATTTGGAACTCAATTCATCAATTACCCGAAGGATGGACACAATTTTCAAAAGAAATCCTGAGGCTTTGAAAATCGTGCTTTCCAGTGGCGCAGTAAATCTCGATCCTGGAAACGCAAAATCTGATCCAACGAGTTTATATGCAAAATCAAAGCTAGAGATGGAATCTATTCTTCAAGATGACCATACGATTATTCTGAGGCTTTGGTCGACAACTGGACATCATCTACCACTTACTTCAAGTTACGCAATTTCTGATTTCATCAATCGTGCATCTCTTAACCAAGATATATTGATAAAGAGCAATGTTAAACGAAGTTATATTGACTTTCAAGACATCCTTGGTTCGTCACTTAAATACCTGATTGATTCAGGTACAGGAATTTACAATTCAGGTGGTGAAATTACTACAGTGGAAAACTTAGCCAATTTGGTAATCTCTGCACTCAAATCAACCAGTAAAGTTCAATTAGGAAACGACTCGGAAGGTGCGAGCATGGATTACGTTTCACCAGAGTGTGAAATCCCTAAGAAGTATTTAACTTCTCACTTGTCCTTAGAATCTCAAGTTGTAAACACGGTCAATTCGCTAGTCCTATCTAATTAGGCTTTTTACTAGTCCAGCCTCACCACACCACTAGGCGTCGTTAGATACACCGCAACAATCCCCGACTCACCCTCATTCGTTGACGGGTCAATAAACTCAATATCTGTCCCATTTAATCCACCGAGGATCTCTGTCTTAAACCATGAGTCTGATAGTTGCTCAGTATCTGCAATCGTAATCTTCTCAATTGCGGCTACGGCCTTTCCATCTTGTGATGGGTGATCAGCGGTTAACCATTGGATGAAGAATGGAAGTTCGCGAGAATCGGTAATTTCATTAACTCCGATTTGCTTCCACTTAAGATCGGTTCCATCTGGGCGTGTGCGGTGACCTTCGGTTGCGGTGCGTCCAAACTTCTCTTCAACTATTGAAATATTGTCAGTTGCAAAAACCCATGTAAGCCAGCCGCCGCCTTCTTGTGCTTTCTTGCTCACAGCTTTACCCCAAGGAGTTTGCTCTGTTGCTGGGTGATCTAGTGGACAGACAACTTCGATGTATTGACCGTT
>Ga0164295_10000657_pt1 | contig 29010 bp, 22 predicted proteins | sample GEODES006metaG_FD_111798 | JGI IMG/M metagenome (GOLD analysis project Ga0164295, IMG submission 111798) | Oligotrophic lake water microbial communities from Sparkling Lake, Wisconsin, USA - GEODES006 metaG | ecosystem: Environmental > Aquatic > Freshwater > Lake | place: USA: Sparkling Lake... | reverse complement strand
GCGTTATGCAGGCAACACCACCACGCTTCCGATTCCAGCACTGCTCCGCCGTAGGTGTGGTCGGATTGAATTTCACGATGTCCGAAACCGCCGTTGACCGTCTGATTCAGAAACAGGGCGTTCCAAAGTGCATTTTCAGCCTTTTCATAGGCCTCGTCTTCACCTGAGATGAATCCGGCATTGAGGTTCAACATGATCCACTCTGCTATGGCGCACCCTTCGTTGCGGTAGCTGGAGGGAAGGACCTTCTCGCTGATGTTGCCATCGGGCCAGACGGCCTTATCGGCGACCTCCTTCCTGAACTGCTCCGGCTGCTTGTTCCAGGACGTATCACCCGTGTAGATGGCGGCGAGCTGAAGCCCGCGGAGCGTTGCCTGCACGCCAACCGCAATCCCTCTCCCTTTCAGCGGGCGCGACTGATTAGCCTCGGCCACCGCCCGGCACACGTCCAGGCAACGCTGATCTCCGGTGATGCCGAACAGCTCTGCCATGGGCTCGGTGATAATGGTGCCAAAATCACCCAACCCGCCTGCCGAAATGACCCATTTGTGGAGGTCTTCCGGCTTTTTCTGCTGAATGGAGGCCTCCCTGACCCGATCCAGGTTCGCGAAGAAAAACTCAGCATTTGCGCGCGCCGCCGTAAGCGCCTTCGGATCTCCCGTTTCCTGATAATAACTCAGCAATCCGATGAAGACCTTGCTCGCGACCATCCAGGCCGGTTCCGTGTAAACGCCAGGGACTCTGCCGAAAGTCCCATTCGGAGCCTGGCACGCAAGCATGCGCGCAAACAGAGCCTGCATTCGATCATGGTCAGACGGTTCGAGGTGCGCGCTGGTGGCGAGAAAGTCGAGGTATCGCCCGGTTAGATCCCCGGTGAAGAAATCGGCATGCCGCGTCAGGGTCTCCGGTCGCTCCAAATCCACCATGACGAAATCCAGGGAATCCATCGGATAAGAGCGTCCTCGCTGCTTCGCCAGCTTGATCCGGTTTAGCAAAGGTGACTCGTACAGAGTAGTCCGCGCGAAGGTCGAAAAATGCGTCGCCGGCTTTTGGAATACTTTTAGTAATGACTTTATAACTTTCTCCTTACTAGGAGCAGCATGGCTATTAAAATTGGGGAACATGGCTGCAAGCCCAGTAGCAGCGCTTGCAAACGCAGATTTCTGTATAAAATCTCGACGGTTTAATTGGTTATTTTGATTCTTCATTCGCTTAAATTTTAATAAAATTTATTTTTTTTCATGTTCTGTCTTGCATATCTCGAACAACATGTGTTTGATTGTCGTACCAGTGGCGAGTTGATTCTTCTCATTCTTTACGAGCACCTTGATGGTGTGAAGTCGATCTCGACTCAGACCCTGCCTGATGAAGGCGAATTGATAAACAGTCGGGCTGGCGGCCCAACAATCGACCGTGGCTTGCAGGACACCATCCAGAAATACATCCGCCTTGCCCTGATCAGGTCCTTTTACCGCGCGCCAGTAGACATCCGTGCCTCGGAAGTTAAATTCCACGCTCGCTCCGCTTTCGGCCGAGGATTTCGCCTTGCCTTCATAGTAGGTACGATCGGCGGCATCCGCCCAGGTTCCCGAATACTTCGTCTCTGCTCCGAGGCATCCGACCTGGAGGGTTTGGCGTGCTTCGATCGGATCCGAGGATTCGACGAACGGGGTGTAGTGGTACATCTGGCCGGGATCCAAGGTGATTGCCTGGCGCAGTTCATAACTAGGAGAAGTACCGATGGATGCAGGTGTAAAACCGAGATCCGGCCGGGTCACGCCCCGGCCCAGTGAAACCTGGAATCGCCGGCCTTCTGCCTTTTGCCAGAAGCTGTAGACATAGAAATTCTGGCCGGAATGAAGGACGTCATTCTTCTCTTCGTTGGTCGGCCAAAAGCCCTTAGTGCCAACATTGTCGCCCCAGAAGGATCCGACCCTGAGTGATGGACTCCACTGCTGTTTGGAGAGATCATCGCAGAAAGAAATTCCGCTCTGATAGTTGAACGAAAGATACTTCTTCAGGTAATTATTGTAGGTCACACAATAACCATTCACGTAGGAGGCCTTGCCGCCGAGCCCCGGCTGATTCCAAGCACCCTCATAATACTTTTGCCATTTTCCCGGCGCCATCTTGTCGGCAATGGCGCAACGGGCCACGCGATGGCGAATAAGGCCATCCGCCGAAACGCCGGCCTTCGGCCAGGTATAATGGTTGGTGAAAAGATAGATATAACCTCCGCGCACGTCGGCATAGAGGACAAAGTCCCCGTCACCTCCATCGTAGTAGGATCCCGAAAATTCAGCGGCGCCCTTTCGAGGGCTCTCGGGAGCATTCGACGTGATGATTGCCCCTTCGTATTTCCAGGTCAACCCCTTGTCGGTGCTGCTTGCCAGAGAGATCTCGCGCATGATGTTAGGCGAGAGACCATGGACTTCAACGTGAAGTGGAGCATAGAGTTTCTTCTCTTTGGCATCATACCACATACCGCCCAACATATACATGCCAAGTTTCTTTTTGGTTTTATTGGCATCTTGGTACAAAGCATCCATTGGGGCCGGGACAACGCCATCCGGTTGTCTTATCCCATTTTCGATGGTTGTGCCCTTGTAGCGATACACCGGGCCTCTATAGCCATTCTTATAAATGACCCAATACTCACCCTCAATCATAACCGGGCAGTAGGGAAAATCCATGTCAATAGGATTACGATTACTCATGTAATCAGGCATTTTGCTGACCTTATCTTCAGTCACTTTGATGGAAAACGGCAAGGTCACATCCCGGGTGTGTGCATTTAGACTTGGATTCTGATTCTGTGCAAATACTATTTGCGTAACAGCAAATGATATCAAAAAAAGAGATTGCCTTTTCATACTAAAGTAATTTTTTTTTGGGTTATCGGTTATTTTTGAATTTAGTTAATGATTGTTTTACCAAAAACAGTGAATTCAGCCACGCCCGGCGTGATGCCTTTTGGCCAGCCGAGGATGACCAGACGCGCTCGAGTACCTGTTGTGGGTTTACACTCACGATAGTCGATAAGCAGGTCTTCGGTGCTTTGGCTGCGGTCGAGAATAGTCGTCCACTGATCTTTGGCCGTTTCTATTTCCACTCGGTAGCGGAAAGGGCCCGGAAGGACGCCGTTTTTCGTATCCATTCCAATGTCTCGCCAGATAAGGCGTAGGGCATGGACCGTGGCAGGTGCGCCGAAGCTGCTCGTCAGCGTGGGTTGTTTGTCACCCTCAGCAGGTTGCCACCAGGTGCGCATCTCGTTGTCCACAGCGAATCTGCCCTGGAGGTTCGGTGCGTTGGTGGAACCTAGTGTTTGAACGAAACCGTTTAATGGGAGCCAACCGGTGTCGGTGGATTTGGCGTCCGAAGGCGCTTTGCCAGGCAGCCATTGCGGGAGCGAAGTGGCACCGTGAACGATAAGTTCGCCATTAGCATCAATCTCCGCGCGATCCATTCCGATGCGGCGCTCGAAGCTATGGGCCACACCTGCTCGAATTGTGTAAAAGGCCCAGAGCTCGTTCTTCGGCCCAGCCACGATGCTACCAGAGGCCGTTCCAGCGAGCAATCCCTCCGTAGTGCGCAATATCGGATTGTGCTTCTGCGGACGAAATGATCCCAGTGGAGAAGAACCGATACAGCAGCCCATGGCATAGGTGCGGAATTGTGTGCCGGCGGCAGAATAAGTCAGATAGTATCGGCCGTTGCGTTTCAGCATCCAAGCCGTCTCCAGCCAGCCTTTGTTTGAGTTTTGGTTCCATTCTCCATGAGACTCCCAGGGGCGTTCTTGTGGATTGAAAGAGATCAGGAGCACCGGTTTGGAGAGAGGCCTCGTTGGGTCAGAGGCGTCCAGTTCCACGCCCCAAATTCCTGCTTTTTCAGAAACTCCGAAATAGAGGTAAAGTCTACCATCGTCATCGGTGAAGAGCATTTTCCCCATCAATGCGGGCATATCTCCGCTCGGCTTTAGCTGTAGATCACCAATTTTCTTAAACGGTCCAAGCGGCGAAGCTGAAGCGTAAAAGGTATCAGAGTTATTACCAAGCAGGAAACGCCCACGATGGAAGGTGACCACAGGCGGATAGCCAATTTCACGTATATTCAGCGGATGATGCTGCCAGGTCGCGCCATTGTCCGCGCTCACCCAGGCCATATCTCCGGACGGATAAAGATACCATTTGCCTTCGTGCCAAAGTACCACTGGGTCCGCCAGTTCGCGAAATTGTTCACGATAACCTAAAATCCACCCCTCTCGGGCATCAAATTCCCCGTTGGTCACGCTGCGGGCAGCATAGCCGATTGGGTAATTGGGAATCGACATCGGATTGCAAAAGGTGGCTGGGGAATCTCCCCGAGAAGAAGCAGCATGGCTATTAAAATTTGGGAACATAACCGCAACTCCAGTAGCAGCGCTTGCAAAGACTGATTTCTGAATAAATTCTCGCCTGCTTAATCTGATCGTTTGATTTTTCATATGATACATGTTGATTTTGGGGAGAATAATTCAGCTAAAATAGACGAAGGATTCCGTTGAAAGGCTGAGCGTGTGTTTCATCGTTTACGTTTCATTTGTTTGTATCGGTCATCTCAATCCTGACCACCTGCTTGCCGGTGGCTGTCGTTGGAATGGACTGAGCTACCATGCCGTTGATGGTGAACTTCTTCACCACATTACCTTCTCCGGTGATGTGGATTTCCATCTCGGCCTGGCGATAAGGCAGTTCATAGACCACGACTGGACTCATTCCTTTTGGAATTGTTGGTTTGAAGGTGACGCCGTCGGTTCCGAGTTGCAGGCCGCAAAGCCCTTGAAGCACCATACGCACATACGACGTAGAACAGAACGTGTTCCGACTCATGGTTGGCAGGAAAGTCATGCCTTCATTTCCTTCTACAATGGGAAAGAGTTTCGCGATGGCTTCGGGGCTTGGTTCACCTGTGCCACCCAGTCGCGCCTCGACGCGAGCCGCAAAAACGGCGCCTTTTCGGACTGTTACGCGCTCCTGAATGCCACCATAAATTTCGCCGGTGATGGGGTGATATTTTTCCGCAAACTGGTTATCGCGGCAGGCACGGTCGGCGGCCTTTTTGAGTTCCAGGGCAAAGAGGTCCACTCGACCGGACATGGCTGCTGCCGATGACCAAGGACCGTTCACTAAGGGCCAGATGTTGCTGCGTTCCGGGATCACCATCGGGTCGGCGGTGACATAGCGCGGGTAAGGGGGCCAGATCCACGGTATTCCCTGAGGCGCGATGTGCATGTTGGCGCAGATGCGCAGCGCCTGTTCTGGGCTAGCGACGCCAAAGAGCACTGCCATCGCATTACCCAGTCCCTCCTGCTGGTCACTACCTCCGAACGTATCCACTAGAAACCGATAAATGCCTGCATCCTCTCGCCAGAAATACTTGTTAATCGCTGACTTGAGGCGTGTCGCCTTCATCTGCAAGCCTTGATCAACAGGCAAACCAAGTTCTCGCTGCATTTTGCCTATTAGTAAATAACCTTCATAGATGCTGCACTGGGTTGAAAGCGCAAACATAGGTAATCCCATACCGACTCCGACCTTTTTGTCGGGATTGTGTTCAATCCATGCTTCGAAGCTGGCGACGCCGGAGGGCATCGATTTGGCCCAGGCATCTGGATATGTGGCAATCGCATCGCCCGCGATGGTCGGCCCACGAAAGAGGTTCTTTTCGGTGTCGAACTCGTTGCGCTCCATATAATCGAGCGTGGACAAGGTTGATGCAAGCACAACTTTGAGGAAAGGCTGGTTACCTGTGATCAGGTAATGCGACCACGCGCCGACGGTCCACGTGAGGCCCCAGGGCATCGAACCATGAAAACCGCAGAGGAGATTCCCTTCTTTATCAGATTTCAGTGTGGCCAATAAAGCACCCGTCATCGCCTCAGATTGTAAGAACCCCGCACCGTCCCAGGCATGCATACCCGTATCGAACTGAAACAACCACGGATAATCAAGCCCTGTTCCTAACACCGGCATTCTCGAAGGAATCACATTGGATGTGCCGGCAATCTTGATCATCTGTGCCGAGTTTTGTGCCCACTCTTTCTCTGAGATTTCCGCCGCCTGAAAGGGTAATACATTGCTCTCAATATCGCCCACGGCAATCTTGAAGGCGCGGCCTATATTTGGATCTCCCGTAATAACATAAGGATGTAGGTTGGCTGCGGGTTTAACCGCGGGCAAAGCGGTGAATGCTGTGGGCAATCGGTCTGCGCGCAGTTCGCCTCGACTGAGAACACCCAGTGGCAGTGTGATTGATGGACCGAATGTCGGGTTCTTATTGGCCTGACCTTCCCAGCCAATGCACTCCCAAACCTTGCCCTGCTGCGCGCTTAGGTGGTCGAGCCAATGCTGCTTAACGGTCTGAGCCAACTCAGGATGCTCGGGCTGCAGGATGCTCAGCAGCCAGCCGACTGGGACGTGCCAGTATGCTCCATTCATATACGTGTTCTTCGGGCATTTGGTTTTCTCCCACATGGTCAAGGGCGAGGCGTCGCCGCTCAACGGGACTTGGCGTAGGGCACCTTCGAACTCGATTTCTCCGGGTTTGGCCAAAGCTTCCTTAATCGTCCTTAGCAAACCCGCGCGTGCCTCTCCCTTAACAGCTCCTATATAGATTGCATAGATGCTGCCCCATACCTCGGACTGCCCAGAAATGCCGTTAGAAGCTTTTAGCCAGCCTCCGTGGCTCCCGTCGGTGTCGGCAAAAACCGGTAAGATATGTGAGCAAATCTGTTGGGCGATCTCGGTAAAATATTTGGCATCTTTGGGTTGGTCCATCTTTGTGGCTAGCCAGGCGAGCTGCAGGGCCGCGCGGTATCGGATCAGAGAGGCCATGAGGAGATCGCCCGTCATCTCGATGGCATCATAGAAAATGAATCCGACTGACCGACGCACCGACGTGGTGCGCACCAATTGTGTGGATGGATTGGTCTCTGGCACGGCAAACGCTAGCTTCAGTCGTTCATACACGGTAAGGCCACCCACTTTGCGGCTCAGCAGCTTTTTGGCATCACCACTCTGAGCGAGCATATGGGCAAGCCAGATGACATCAAACTGGTTGTTGCAAGGCGGGCGGAAACCAAATTCCCCGTTCATGTTGGCCAAGGGGTCATAGGTGCCAGGAAAGAAAACTGGTGAGCCATCCACGTTAATATGATCTGGGATGGCATGGGCAGGTATGATCACCTGCCTGCCTAAATCTCTTAGCTTAGCCCCGTTCTGCTTTTCCAGAATCAGTTGGAAATGTTGAAGGCCAACCTCGCGCGCAATCAAGCCACTAGAATAATTCATGGTAAAGTCCTGGATCCAGATTGCTGGATAGCCTCCCGGTGTGATGGCCCTAAAACCTAAGGTATTCGTTTTGCCCTGAGCAACGCCGCCAGGAGCTACCTCGCAGGTTACGAGGGTGGCCTTCGCCAAATTGCGAACCATGGCCAGTTCTTCCGGTAAAAGAACCAGGTCATCATCATCCTGAAAACGTTTTTTAGCAAATTCTTGAACATAAGCGCTGATCCGTTCCGAGGACTTAGCCGATCGTTCTGTAACCTGAATCTTGGGATTAACAGAAAAGGCTGTTTTCGCAAAAACAGATTGGACTAGTGCAGCAGCCACACACATAAAAATGAGAATTAATCGTGTGTGACGTCGGATGAGATTAATAACGACTTTCATACATATTCGTTTTGTTTTTATTTATAGGAATTAACTTTCATTTTTCTTCATCGGATATTAAACATTTTAAATGAACAGTCAAATGAACCATGAAATCGATCGAATAAAACAGAAAATGCATCTTCGATTCCTAGCTGTTAACTGACTCATTAGAATTGAATCAAAAATTTTAAAATGATCAGTTCTATCATTAACAAATAATTGAACTTTACTAACCAAAAGTATGATTTCGTGAAGTTTTAATTTGTTAATTTATTGTCAACTATTAATGAAATATTATCAATAATGGTTGAAATGGTTGAAGGAATTTCAATTATTGGCTAATAATTACAAATTTGAGGCTACGCAAATGAATTATTTTTCTATTTTAATTACCGCGTATTCATTTAGATTGAATGAGAAATTGTGTGGGTTGATTACTAATTTACCTATAGATGATCTTCATCATTAACCTCCTACCTGATAAAAGAGGAAAGGGCTTCTTGCCTAGGAAAGAATGTATTGGGGAGAGATAAAAAAGATCCGTTGATATAAAAAGTCAATCCATTAGCATTTAATGGATTAAAGCTATCCGAGATGATATAATTTTCTATATGCAAGCGGTGTCATATTTTTATTCAATTTAAACGCTCTATTGAAATTTGAAATATTGATAAATCCAGAATCATAGGCAATGCGACTAATAGATAAGGAATTTTCAATCAACATTTTACATGACATTCCAATCCTTACCTCCGTAAGATATTGTACATACGTTTTCTTAACTCTAGCTTTAAAATATTTGCAAAAATTTGAGACAGACATATTAGACAGCGAAGCGACATCTTCTAACATGATTTTCGAAGCGAAATTTGTAATTGTATAATCAATAACTTTATTTAAACGGTCTTTATTTTGTTTATCCAATTCAACTAAAAACAAACTTTTAGATATCGGTATAAGGTCCTGTGAAGATCCCAAACAATCTAGCATTTTTATAATGATAATAATTCTTTCTAATGGATTGTTCGTTATAAATAACGTATCCAAAAAATCTAAAATTAGAGCCTTTGACTCCCCTTCAATTTTAAGACCATAAGAAGAATTGATTAGAAGATTTTGGATATTCTTGAACTCGACCAATTTGATGATATCTTCCCCCATAAAGTTGGGCAAAAATTGGACCACTCGAGCAATCGAAAGCTCAATTTCTTCATTTTGATTTTTCCAAACATGGGGTAAATTAGACCCGATAAGAATTAAATCGCCATTCTGAAAAAATTCAATATTGTCGCCCACAAAACGAGTTCCTGTTCCCTTAACAATATGCGTTAATTCTAATTCAGGATGGAAATGCCATTTATTGTAAAACTGAGCAAATTGGTCAATCCTTGCGACAAAAGCCTCTTCTGATTTTGAATCAACTTTTTTAAATATCGGTTTCATAAATAGATAATTTCATGAATTTAATCGAATTTGAATGATATTTCAATATAAATTGCTAAGATTTAACAAATTACGTATTCCTGTTCGGTCTAATTTTGAGTAATTAATTTATAATTACTTATTAACATTACTATGACCGCGGCACAAGAATCATTCTATATACAGCAATTTAAGCTGGGAGAAAGTTGTTCTTTTAAAATTTTATACGAACACTATTATAAAAGCATTTTGCGATATGGCAAATATCTGTTTCCCCATTGTGACGATGATCTAAAAGATGCCTATCAAGATATTTTTATTTCATTGTGGAAAGCAAGGGAACGAATTTCCGTCGACAAGACTTTGGATTTTTATCTAAAAAGAAGTCTCAAAAATCACATGATAAAACTGAAGCAAAAGCAGTTGAAATACGAAGGAATCCCAAATGAAAATGATTCATTATTCCTTAAAATTCAAGAAACTGAAAACTACTTAACATCAAAAATGGCTTCCGAAACAAAAGAAACCAAACAAAGGATTTTTGAACATAAATTAAGTTTGCTCACCAAAAGACAAAGATTCTTATTTACGGAACGGTTCATTCACGATAAATCCGTAGAAGAAATCATGCAGGAACAAAACATAGCTAAACAAACGATTTATAACACGATTTATAATTGCCTAACTGTACTTAAGACAGGTAAACAAAATCATAGGATTAAAACGGCTGAGGTTTAATCCTCAAGTCGAAGTAAACGTAACGATGACTGATAAGTAATTGTATTACTTTTATGTTTTAACAGACTTAGGAGATTTTTACTAGAAATTAGAATTAAATTAGATTTTAGCGAATTTAGGTATAATTGTTGTTACAAATGAGTAGTTTCTTAAATATGCCACAAGTTTCTAATATTAAGTTTTTTAACGAATCGCCGCTTACAATTTCAAATATAAGTTCTACCAATCAAAGCAAAATAGATGAAAAAATAAATACAGAAACGTATGAACTCTTTTGCAGAAATAAACACCGTAAGCCTGTATTTGATCTTTATGCGATGTTTAATCCATTCAACGAGGCTAACAAAGTATTTTACCCTTTTATTCCTTACCTAAAAAAACACTTAAAAAAAGGCGAAATTATACTCGATGTATGGAGCAGAACCGGCTGGTCTACCGCCTTACTTTCAGGATTATTTCCTGAACAAAAAATCATAAGTATATGGGAGGGCGATACAGATGTTCTAGGATACAATGGGTTTTCGTATTGGTTTTCAAATCAAAACAAACCTTCCAACATTGAAATTTATTTCTGTAATCTAAAAGAAAGACTCCCTTTTGAAGATCAATCCATTGCTTTTGTCTTTGGATTTGATGTGTTACATAGGCAACTCAAATCCAGTTTAATTCCTGAAATTCTGCGAGTTACTAAACCTGATGGAACCATTATATTTCCGCATGTTCATTTGTCCAATAACGACCCCCATCCTTATTTTGTCCGAGGGGGCGATTTAATTCACGGTAAAGAGTACTCCTCATTTTTTAATCAATTAACCCCCTTAGATAAAAAAGGATATGTATTTTCTGAGCCCGATTTATACCGTAAAAGTTATGATCCGCAATTTAACGTAAAAGCCAATCCCGACACTACGGATTATAATGGACTCGTTGTACTTTGCCAAAGTGATCTCAAGCTTGAGGACGAAATTGCCTATTACGATTACTTTGATTTTTTTGCACTTTCTGAAGCTACTCTTTTAGTAAATCCACTTTTGGAAATTGACATTAACAACCGCATCAAATTAAGAACATCCAGTATAGGCGAGGAAATCAGTGTTTTACTCAAAAATCACCCTATTTACAATAAGGAACTTCAAAAAACCATCAGTTATCCACTTTCTAATGAAGAATTAATTTTGATGTATTGGGCAAGAAAAAACCGCTCCTGTGATTTTATTCAAGAACAGTTGCAAATAGATGCTCACACTTTTAAATCTTATCTTAGAAAACTTCAAAAGCTAGATATTGTCCAAATTTTACCTTTGCCCACACGACATTTACGTTTGCAACATTATTATGGCTATCAAGAATTTAATGATGATGTAGCACACTTACATTTACAGTCTTTGTGGAAAAGAGCCGTGGCCAACTATCCTGAAAATACATATCTGTTAGATCGCAGTGACAGTACTTTTTATACCTATGCCGAATTCAACGAAATTGTGGCATGTATCACCTCAACGCTGATTCAAAAAGGAATTCAAAAAGGAGATAAAATAATTTTAAAGGCCAATATTCATTTTGAAGCGATCGGGTTGTTTTGGGCTTGTATGAATTTAGGGATTGTTTATATCCCTGTAAATTCCGCTTTACCCGAGGCGATGTTTAATTCGCTAGTAAACCAATATAAACCTAAATTCGTTTTTTTAAACGACCCCGAAAGCGGGCCTGTACAAGATTTTGCACAAACTATTTATTTTGATTCCGATACGGTATCAAATACCAACGCCTATTTTTCAGATTGGCTTCTAGAAACCCAAAATACAATTAATTTACCCCCATTGACAGAAACCGATTTGGCCGTGATTTTACATACTTCGGGATCTAGCGGTAGGCCAAAAGGAGTGCTTTTAACGCATGGGCAATTGTTTCAAAGCGCTACAAATATGGTAAAAAGCTACCTGCTAAGCGATAAAGACTCCTATTTATCGATAGGCCATCTTGACTCTATGAGCGGATTACGCAATGCATGCTTGGTAACAGCTTCGGCAGGTGGGAGTTGCGTTATGCCCTCACAAAATGACCGAAACAATCTAAGTTCATTATTAGAAGGGATATATGAATCAAATATTAGCTTTTTGGTAGCAAGCCCGAGTTTGCTAAATCAATTTTTGAGTAAAAAAGAAGTCAAAAACAGATTAGCCAACGTAAAAACCGTATTAAGCACAGGCAGTAATTTGTCTAGTCATTTGAAAGAACATTTTTTTGCAAAAACCAATAAAATAATTTTTAACTATTACGGTCTAACCGAAACAACAGGTTTTTGCATAGGAGAAACTTTGGATTCGTATGAATTATCTGAAAATACGATAGGGAAAGCGGTAGACTGTATCGCACAAATAGTAGATACAAACGACGTTGAGGTGCCTATCGAAACTATTGGGGAACTCCGTATATACAGTTATGGTAACGCTTCGGGATACTACACAGACAACACTGTTTTTGCCGGAATTCAAAAATGGTTTTACACCGGAGATTTAGCTAAGAGAAATGCGTTGGGAACAATCGAGTTAATGGGCAGGAAAAAAGATTTCATAAAAAATGCTCGAAGCGAAATTGTCTATTTTCAAGAAATCGAAGATGCCTTGCTGTCTCTTGCCTTTATATTCGACACTGGAATTATTAGCTTTTTTGAGAATGAGACAGAAAACCTAGCATTATTTGTTGAGATAGATCAATCCAATTTAATTGAAGAAAATCCAATTCAAATCATTAAAAATGAACTAATTACAAAAATAGGATTTGGTAAAGTCCCTACTTTTATAAAAATTATAAACAAAATTCCACGCAGCAGCCATGGAAAATTGCTTAAGTTGGAACTAGAAAAATACTTATGAATATCATAGAAATTATAAACCGCGCAAGATTAAATTCAAAAACAAAATTCGCGGTTTTAGAAAATGGGGCACCCATTACCTATGAACATTTGGTGACCTGTGTAGATAAACTGAGTGTGTTTTTTGATGGTTTAGGATTAAAACCAACTAACAAAATCCTGATATCAACATCTGACACACAAAGTCTAGTTGAACTCACCATTGCCGCATACCGCTTTGGCTTGACGGTGGTGCTTTTAGATAACAATACTAAATTAACACGAGCGAATTCCATTTTAAGTAGTTGTAACCCAAATGCTATTTTTATTGATTCCAACTTAAAATCTGCATGGAATATCACACAAACTAATTGCATCGAGATTCGCAAAAATTTGCAAGCCAATAAAAAATTACTGCAAAAAGTATTTGCCAAAAAAACATTCGGAACAGCTGACCATATAAATTCAAACATATATCCAAATTGCATACACACTCTTTCATCATCAACACCAAAATATCCCGATGCAATAGACCCTAAAAGTATTGCCTACATCATGTATACCTCGGGTTCCACATCAGACCCAAAAGGAGTTGCTATTTCGCACCAAAATCTATTTGGCCATTTAGGTACCTTGCAAAAGGTATATGAAATGAGTGCAAACTCCGCCCTTTTGAACGTGCTAAACATGTACCACGCCGATGGCATCAACCAAGGTCCTTTGCTAGCTCTATATTCAGGCTCAACTTGGTTTTGTCCATTCAAACTAGACACTTCAAAACTAGATTTAATTTATAATGCCATTTACAAGTATAAAATAACGCATCTTTTTGTGGTGCCTACTTTACTTTCTTTTTTTGAAAAATATTACGAAGATTTTGAAGATAGTTTTCAAACCCCTGATTTTAAATATGTCATTTCGGTTGCGGCACAGTTAGAAGAACGAATATGGCTTTCTGTTTCAACTATTTTTAATGTACAAATTTTAAATGTGTACGGTTTGACAGAAACGGTAAATGGAAGTCTTTTTTGCGGACCAGGTAAGGATACTTTTAAAATTGGTACCGTAGGGAAACCCGTTGATTGTAGCATCAAAATCGTTCATGAAAATGGGGATCCTGCGGGGGCCAATGAAAAAGGGGAATTGCTACTCCGTGGCGACCATGTTATGGTGGAATATTTTAATAACCCATCAGCGACAAACGAGGTATTAAAAGACGGCTGGCTCTATACGGGAGACATTGCCCAACAAGATGAAGAAGGATTTGTAAGAATTGTTGGCCGCAAGAAAAGCATGATCAATTGCGGAGGATTTAGAATTCAGCCGGAGGAAATTGAAGAAATTATCTTAAAGACAAATGAAGTTTTTTCATGTAAAGTAATCGGAATTTACGATCAACTATTAACCGAAAAAATAATTGCTTGTATTCAACTAAAAGAAAATAGCTCCTTAAATGAATTATTCCTTTACAAATACCTCAGAGAAAATCTAGAACATGAAAAAGTACCCCATAATATTTATTTTCTAGACGATTTACCAAAAGGAATTAGTGGAAAAATTCAAGTAACTGAATTACAAAATATCATTGCAAACCAACAAAAAAAATTAACTGAAGTAGGTCCGGCCACCTTGCAAACAATTATACAAATCGCTGCATCAACTTTTAAAATTGATATTAATGATATTCACGAATTTAGCTCCTCTAGTACTTTATCTGGTTGGGATTCCTTGAACAACTTAATTTTTATAACAGAAATCGAGAACCTTTTTAATATACAATTTGCCACTTCAGAGATTATGGCAATGAGCAGTATTCGATCTATTTACAACATAGTTGCCAAAAAAATCAATGAATGAACGAGTCTAGTCCGCCATTAAAAGTATGGTTTTACACCGTCGGCGTAATTGTGCTGATACTAACCCTTTCTGGCTTTTGTATTAAATCCTCTTACCTCTATGAAAAAAATTCAGAAAAGGTCAGAAATATGATCAAAAAATCGTTCCCTGAAAATAAAAAAGATACTACTTCAAACACCTCAATCCTATTTTTAGGTTCCTCATTATCAGCGAATGCCTTGTACAACTTTAGAGACACCGAAAAAAAATTAAGAGGAAATTCAAAAGGGAAAACGAATATTTTAAGACTTTTCATTAATGGTCTAAACAATCAAATCCTTGAGGATTTTCAAATTTTTGATCCCATTAATGAGAGTCCTCCAGATTATTTATTTATTGAAATTAACCACCTCCTTACAGGCAAAGAAGAAAATATTGGAATATCAATGCTTTTAAAATCGTCAATTTTAAAGATTATTTTATTGGCAAAAAAAACCATTGGAATAACAGAGGGAGATTACTTTTCAAAAGTAATCAACGGCGCAAACAAAGATCCCTTTTTCAGAGACGATTTCAATAGTGAACTGTACTCCCTATTCTTACAACAAAAAAGATTTGTTCACACATTTTCACAAAATAAAGAAGCAAATGATGCATATGCCAAATTGATAAAAAGAAAAACTAAAATTATTTTTTTGGATATGCCAAGGGCTTCAAAACTAGAAACGGTTTGGCTTGATGCAAATCAAAAAAAAGAACTGCAAACGCTTCTGCAAACTTACTATCAAACCTATGGTATTCCCTGCTGGAAATACCCTTATCGTATGAATAATGCCGATTTTGCTGATGGAGGACACTTAAATTACAAAGGGGCAAAAAAATACCAGAAATGGCTTGCAAGTCAATTTAAATTGTTAAAATGAAAGTATTATTAGATCTATTTTCGTTTGCCATTCCTATGATTATTTTATCATGGATATTGCCCAAAAAATATGTTTTACTATCACAAATAGTCATTACAGCGGTCTTTATATTTTACAAATCTCCTGTTTCTTTAGGCATATTGACCTTTATTACTGTTGGCAACTTTTATGTATTACATCAATCTAATTTCAGAAAATCACTAAAAATCACCTTCAGCCTACTCTTTTTGATACTATTAATTTTTACGGTAAAAATAGCAATGGGCCAGGAATGGCCTGTTCCGTTGGGCATTTCCTATTATACTTTTAGAAACATCCATTATACCTTAGAATATTTTAAAGGAAAAACTAAAAAGGAAAGCTTGCTATTTTATTTTGCCTATAATTTTTTTCTTCCTGTTTTTATTGTGGGGCCAATTAATCGCTATGTAGACTTTATAAAAGATTGGCAAAGAAGACGTTTTGATGAGGCCTATTTCTCGACAGGATTGCAACGTGTTTTATATGGAACTTCAAAGATTGTCATTATAGGGAACTATCTTTTGACTTTAAAATTTAAATATTTAATGGAAAATATTGACCCAGCTTACGTTTGGTTAAGAACCTATTTAGAAACCTTGCGATTTATATTTAATGCTTATTTTCAATTTGCAGGCTATTCTGATGTCGCCATTGGACTTTCATTATTATTAGGGTACAGAATTGTAGAAAATTTCAATTATCCATTTTTAGCCACGAATATGCAAGATTTTTGGACCAAATACCACATGTCCCTCTCATCGTTTTGCAAGGATTATATCTATGTTCCAATTGCATCCTATTCTAGAAAGCCCTTATTCGGAATCATAGCTACCATGATTATCATTGCGCTTTGGCACGAAGTTTCTATACGGTATTTATTATGGGGCCTTTTACAAGCTATAGGAATATACCTTTCCTCTTTTTTTCGAAATACTTCAAAATCAATGCTAAATAAAGCCCTAGGGTATCTTTTTGTCATTCATTTTTTTGCTTTAAGTTGCATCATTATTAGCCATGATTCTTTAAATAGCGCTTTCGAAACCTACAAAATCATCTTCTTATTCTACTAATTATGTATTCATTTTTGAAACAACATTTTCATAGAAAAATAGCACTACTCATGATCACCTTGTGGTATACTTTTTTAGTGTTAATCAATTTAAGAATGTTTTTAGAAAACTTACCTGATGGGCAATTTAGATACATCCGCTGGTAATCCACGGTAATTTTTCTATGATTGAAAGATTTACTTTTATATTTTCAATCATAGTTCATCCTCCTTCCACTCATTTCATGGACATGCGGCAGCTGGATTTCCTTGAAAGGTCTTACCCGCAAAAGCCTCGACTTGATATATCCTAGGATTCAAAAATACCCCTCCCCCAACTTATTTGATCAAAAATTCAGCATCATCCGTAATACTAATCGCTTCCTGAGTCAACAAATCCCCCGTAAATGACTCAATGGGTGTAAAGCTACTCGCATGAGCATCTTTGTAGGGTTTATTCGTGGCCAAATTGTAGGCTGTAATAATTGACCAGCGAGGCTTGTCCGACAGGTTAGCCGCAGAAGCATGTAGCGTATTACAATGGAAAAACGCCGTATCTCCTAATTCCATTTCCAAATAATCTAAGGGCATAATTTTAAGTGCTTCATTCACTTTTTCCATATCTGCGCCAACTTGCTCCCCCGAAAATCCATGCTCAATTCTTCCCATTTTATGCGAACCTCGAATCATTTGCAAACACCCATTTTCCTTGGTTGCAGGCGTAAGTGCAGTCAGCACACTCAGCATATCCGGGAATAGAAACCCATTGTTTTTGTACCAATAGCCATAATCCTGATGCCACTCCCAAGCTCCGCCCGTTTTAGGTTCTTTCTGCATGAGCTTTGAATGGTAATGTGCTGCTTTGCCACCCAAAATTTGCTCCACGGCATCTACAATGCGCTCAGAACGAGCAAACTTACTATATAAACTTTCATCTAGTGAATACCATAAAGCTAATTTTGTTTTAAGTCCAGAGGCATCTGTTCGATCAAAACTTTTTTTACTCATTAAGTCGTCAGCTATGGCAATTTTATACAATAAATTCACCTCCTCATGCGTGAAGAAATTACGAACTACCACATATCCATCGCGGTGATAGGCCTCAAGATGTTCTTTTGTAAATTTCATGATCTGTTTTTTTAAGATTTTACCGCATCAATATTGGGTACTAATAAATGAATAATCACCAATGCTATCCCGTACATAGAGGCAGCAATGACAAAAAGGATTTGATAACTACCCGTAGCTTCAAGCAAATGTCCCGTGGCTGATGCCATCAGCATCCCGCCCACAGCTCCTGCCATTCCTATAAATCCAACGACCGTTCCCATATCTTTTTTTGGAAAAAAGTCAGTTGCCAAGGTGTACATGTTGGCGGACCAACCCGTATGAGCCGCCATACCCAGGCCAATTAATATAACCGCTGGCCATAAGTCATCAATGCCCGAGGCCCAATAAATGGGTACCACCATGATGGCACAAATGAGCAGCGTGGTTTTGCGAGCCGCGTTTATACTCCATCCTATTTTTAGAAAATGGGATGAAAGCCAACCGCCTCCAATGCTCCCCACATCGGCAATCAAATAAGCGACTATGAGTGGCAAGCCTATTTTATCCAATTTTAACCCATAGGTGCTATTAAGAAATTTGGGAAGCCAGTAAAGAAAAAACCACCAAATAGGGTCAGTCAAGAACTTTCCGATGGCTATTGCCCATACTTTTCGAGTACGAATGATTTTCCAAATGGACGTCGGTTTTTCAAGATTCTCCTCCGTATCTGCTTTAATCAAATCCAATTCAGCCGCATTAATTCTGGGGTGTTCTTTTGGTCTGCGCATTAATCTAAGCCAGAAAAACAACCAAATAAAACCTAAAAAACCCGTAAGAATAAAAGCAGCTTGCCAACCAAAATTAAGTGCAATAATAGGTACAAGCAAAGGGGCAACAATCGCACCAATGTTCGAGCCCGAATTGAAAATACCTGTTGCCAAAGCCCTTTCCTTCCGAGGAAACCACTCGGAAATGGTTTTGATGGCAGACGGAAAATTCCCGGATTCGCCAAGACCTAAAGCTAACCTGGCTACCCCAAAACCGAAAGGTGTGCGAGCTAAGGCATGTGCCATTGCCGCCAAAGACCACACGATAATGGACAGTATAAATCCTTTTTTCGTTCCCAAAAAATCGATCAATTTACCTACCAACAATAAACCAATGGCATAAGATAATTGAAAGGCCGTCACGATGTATCCGTATTCTATTTCTGTCCAACCAATTTCAGTTTGTAGTTGGGGTGCCAAAATCGCAAATACTTGGCGATCAATGTAATTGATGGTAGTAGCAAAAAACAATAGCGCACATATCCACCAACGAATCATCGTAGGCTTTTGATCAAGCGTTGGTTGGCTTTTTATCATTTATTTTCATTTTCCAATCGTGTTTTATAACCATTCCAAACCGTCATGGTATGTGTAATCAGCTGCGGTTTATTCCCTTTTATGTTGTAACACTGTACGCCAATTGGGTTTTTAAATTTGATTGTTTTGACCATAAATTTCACCAGATCATATGTATCAAAGTTGCCTGTACCCAGAGGTAATATATAATCGTCAAATATGGATTTTTTCTGAGAAATGACGTCATAAGCTCCAGAAATGGTCATCATTTTTAAGTAAGGGTTTATTTCCTTCAAATGCCTTTTTAAATCAGTACGTTCCGTCAAACTAGTTGTTGCGAGCCAATGGCACAGGTTAAATGATAAGCCCACATTTTTACGATTTACTTTTTTAGCCAATTGCAAGGCATGATCCGTGCGCTCGACATAAAAACTAAAATGTGGATAAATCGCTACCTGCAATCCAGCCTTTTTTGACCAAACTGAAATGATCTGCAAAAGGCGAATAGCCTCCGAATCACCCTCAGGAGAATTCGGTTTAAAACGTTTATTATCCGCCAAAATGTAAGGAGCAATAATGGTATTTGTGCCTTTCAACGAATTAATTGCCTTTTCAATTCGATTATCCATCGGCTCGCCCAATTGCAGTTTTATATAAAAATAGGACCCCTTGAATTCGTATTTGTCAAGAGCTGTTTTCATGCCATCAAAACTTTCAATTTGATTGATTTCAATGCCATCAAAACCTGCATTTTTGACTAGTTCAACTTGCTTGTCGAAAGTAGTATACGTGCTATCCCCTCTAATAATATTGTGCAAGGCGAAAAACTCATTTTTCACTTTTTGGGCTAAAAGACTATTCGAACAAATCAAAATCAATACAAAAAAGATACGCATGGTTTATTAAGATTATTTGATTTTTACAAAGACCTATAATTTAAGATCATAGAAAATTTAATACCTATTTTAACTCATAGTTTATTAGGCTTGGTAAGTCGATGAAATCTCTACAACCATTTATCTCTCAACATGGGTGCTGCCAAAAGCGCATTTGCCGCATTATTGCCATCAAAAAGTTCTTTCTCCGGTTGCCATTTTAGTTTTTCTCCGATTTGGCAAGCGATTAAACCGATTTGAGAAATCGTAATGCCCCGATGACCGACTTCAATGGGTATAAGTGTTTGTTGATTCGTGCGAACCCCTTGAATAAAATCATTTTTATCCCACAAAACACCTGATAAATCCATTTCGCCTGATTTAGGTTTAAGATCCAATAAAGCGGGATTACTGCTTGTTGCCTTACCCGGATAGCCATCTATTTTCACCCATTCCTTTGAACCAAAATACGTAATTGAAGGCGTACTAGTAGGTGATTGTTCGCAAGTCATTTCAACCCCATTGGCATATTTATACCATACTTTAAAGTTGATCATCGTATTCCAAAGACTTTTTGGGAAAACGCCGCTGCCTTGCACTTCAACTGGTCCTGAATTTTCACTATTATTGGCCCACTGCGCCATATCAAAATAATGCGCACCCCAATTGGAAATCATACCTTGCGCATAGGTATCAATTCGCATCCAATTGGGCCGTTTATTGATTTGATTTAGGTCATGCACCCGCATTTGCGTATAAGGCACAAAGGGTGCGGGACCTAGCCACATATCATAATTTAATCCATTAGGAACGGGCATATCCGCTTGGGTAGTCACTGGCGTAGGGTCCGAGGGAAATGTGATTTCGATGCGTTTTAAATCCCCTAAATGTCCATTTCGAACTAATTCGACAGCCATATTTTGGTTGCGAACCGATCGAAATTCGCTATCAGTCCGAGCAATCACACCGTATTTTTTAACCGCATCGGCCAACTGCCTTCCTTGTTGGACACTCAAACTCAAAGGTTTTTCAATCGCAAAATGTTTTTTAGCTTTTGCGGCCATTAAGCCCATCGGAATATGCCAATGGTCAGGCGTAGAAATCATCAGGGCATCAATTTTTTTATCGTTGATGACATCCCTATAATCGTCGACCGTTTGGCAACCTTTGTAAGCATTTACCCCATTTTTTTTCGTGTAAAAATCATTGACAGATTTTTGAGCTTCAGTTCTTCTCCAAAGATCTACATCGCAAACGGTTGTCACTTGGACACCTTCTACTGCCATCATTTGAGGTAAATTAGACGCAAAAACTTGACGTCCTGTGCCAATAAAACCTACTGTAATGCGATTAGATGGTGCATTTTTACCAAAAACAGAAGAAGGGACAATGGAGGGAATAGCTATGGTAGCAGTAGTCAATGCTGTGTTTTTTAAAAAATCTCGACGCTTCATAGTTCTTTTATTTTAATATTTTTAAACGCTACATGATGCCCATGATCTTGCAATAAAATATGCCCTTCTGAAAGGGTAGCGAAATTGGGATAGTCTTTAAATTTACTATCCAACACCCCATTTTTGAAAACATCTGTTGATCTGTCAATCGCCAACACGCGTTTGTTGTCAAGCCAATGTTCAATGTAACTATCTTTAATTAGGATTCGAGAAGTGTGCCAGATATCTATTTTGGTATCGGGTTTGTCGGCGGCAATAACATCATAAATGGAAGCTGTTTTTAGATCTTGAGGCAAATGCTTGTCATTGTAAATGTATTCGGCATCGTCAATTAATTGATATTCATATCCAGGCTGTGATCCTTGGGGTTTAGGCAGGCGTTCTTCGATAAAATATTTGACACCGGAATTACCCCCTTGGCCTATTTTCCAATCAAAAACCAATTCAAAATTGCGGTACTTTTTTTGCGTCACGATATCACCTGCATCGCTAGATTCTACGCCTTCTGATAATTGCCCTCGTAGTTCTCCATCCTTTACCACCCAACCATGTTTAGGGAAATCTTTCCGATAGGCCCCTCGCCATCCTTTTGTCGTTTTTCCATCAAAAAGTAACACCCATTTTCCTTTTTGATTAGGTTTGGCTAAAGCATTGGGCAGCAGGCAACTAATGAAATATAGAGCTAAACTGATTTTCTTAACATATGTAAACATTGAATTTTATCTTTAAAATATATAGTAATTGAAATGAAAATTATCGTTTTAAACTGAAAATATAGCACAAAAATATGAGATAATGTCTTCCATTTGTTTCATAGAAATTTGCTAAAACTTTAGATTTATTTGCAATGGTACCAGATACATAGCAAATGATTCGGCCTATTTTTTTTTCTATTTTTCAGATATCCCTATGTATCTTTTTAATTCTGTTTGATTTTCCGCTTGCTTGATTAAAAAGTCTGCTACGTCTGCTCTATTGATTCCACCTATGTTAATTCCTTTGAATAATTTGTTTTCAACACGGTATTTTTCTGTCAATTCCTTGTCTAATAACCTTCCTGGCCTCACCACTGTCCAGTGTAGATTTGATTCGGTGATAATTTCTTCCATTTGGGTTTTGTCGGCATACACATCTTTTAACATGTATTTTAAAAACATCTTTACTAACCAAGGAACATAATTTTTACTTTCCCCTGCTCCAAATCCGGTAACGAAAATAAATGGAACTTCTATTTTGTTTTCCCTTTGTATTTCCACCATTAATTTTGCAAAATCTGAAAACAAGGTAGTGGCTTTCATATTCTTACTAGTCCCGAGTGTTACAAGGATGGCTTCTGCATTTTGGATTGATTTTAAAAGGTCGGCTTTATTCGTTGCATCCCCAATAATCATGGTTAACGATTTATTCTCTTCTATTTTAATTTCAGATCGAGAGAGGGTCGTTATCGAATGCTTTCTATTTAATCCTCTTTTTACTGTTTCTAGGCCTATTCCCGCCGAGGCTCCTATGATAGTTATATTCATTTTGCTTTTTTATGGATGTCGATTTTAAAATATCAAATATGCCCATAAATGTACTTTAAAGAATTTTTATAATTGATTATCATCGAGTCAAATTAATCTAACACTAGCTGAAATTCGGTTGATATTATTTAAATATGCTTGGAAGGATTGGACTAATATGGGGTCACTCGCATCTTCGAGATAATTTGTATCTTTAAAGTTGAATTATGTCGGATATTATCAATGTCAAAAAACAACTCAAAAAAACATATGAAAAATAAAAGATACGTTTGGGCCTCCCTCATTATTCTGCTCACAGGGGCAATGTATATTTCTATACAAGCTCAGCAAAAAATTAGTACACATCGCGCTAAATTTTCTGGCCAGTGGAAAGCTAAAGAGGCAATCAGCATGGGCGGCAATATTTTTTGCTCCTATGACGCGAGCGATCGGATGGCTTCTAAACGAATGAAAATCGTAGAACAGGCAGATTTTTTAACCATAGAAAATCCGGATTCAGGCGCAGCATCTGCAAAAGGTCTGGAGAAGCTGACCTTTGATGGGAAAACAAGACAAATTAGTTATAGCCAAGGAAACAGAAAGACGTTTAGTGTAAAGCTGTCCAATGATGGACAAACCATGACCATTAAATCCATTGTATATTTCATGACGGGCACTCCTTACAAGGTCAATGTTCAACAACAAGCATATACCGATGTCACTGAGGTTTGGAACTTGAGCAAAGATGGTCATTCTATTGCTATTTTGGCCAAAGCAAAATCAAACATATGGAAGGAAGAGCGTTCTTGGAAGACGGTATTTGATAAGATCAATTAAAATTCACATTTCTAGTGAATTTCCGTTTGCTCTCTTTACAGACGAAAGATGCAACTATTTTATTTTTATTCGTAATGGAATCTGCATTTGACAATTTGAATCTCATCGTCAATTACCCTGTAGATCAGTCTGTGTTCCTCGTCAATTCGTCTGGACCAAAAGCCGGCATAATTAAATTTTAGGGGCTCAGGTTTCCCGATCCCTTGATAGGGATTCCAAGAAATATCTTTTAATAGCTCATTAATCCGTTTTAGCTTTTGCTTATCATTCTTTTGCCAATAAAGATAATCTTCCCATGAAAGTTCAGTAAAAACGAAGTTCATTTGTCCACTAATTTTTTAATCAACTTCTTACCGGATCTCAATGCCTCAATAGAGTCATCTAAGCGCTGTTGATTGATTCGTGAAGACAATTCGTGCTGGGTGCTTTTTAGTGAGTTGTATTCCTCTAAAGAAATAACGACTACTCCTGTGTCTTTTCCACGATTGATAATGAGCGTTTCAAAGCTTTGAGTTACCTTATCAAGATAACTTTTGATGTCTTTTCTAAAGTCAGAAAGGGTTGTAGTCAGCATATATGTACTTATTTGTGTACAAATATATGTACATTATTTATTGTTTACAAATAAAAAAGGGGTACACCATACAGGTATAACCCTATTACTTTTATATCCGCTCCCCTTACAAACGAAAGGTGCAAAACAATGCGATGATTGAGTATGTGACTAGTAGGAAATTAAAGGGTTGAACTTCGTGTATAATTTGCAGGAGGTTTATTTGTCATTTAAGCCTATGCCTAAACCAAACATTGCTGCGACCAGGGCAAGGTGAATAACCATAACTGCCTTTTGCCAAGTGGGTCTGTCATTCCATTTTTGTTCTAGATTGAATGGGTCGAATGCTAAACCAATACCCATAGAAGCTGCTGATTGTATATAGTCTTTAGAGATCGCTGCTTGGTATAGGCCTAAAAGTAAAAAACCAATGTAGAGAAACTTGTTAAATGGTGCGTTCATGGATATGTCGTTTAATTAATATCTAAATTAAAACTTACCCACAGCCCAAAATTGTACTTTTAAGACACTATTTAATTTCCCAAATAATCTTATCGCCATCCACTTTACTTGTTGATTTAAAAAAGTCTTTCGGGTTATGATTTGTAATTTTCCGAAACTCCTTAATCAAATAAGACTGGTCATAATAGCCTTCTTCATAGGTTATTTCAGTCAAATTCTTTAATTGTGTATTATTCAATTTGTTGGTCAATGAGCTTCTAAATCTAAAAATCCTCCGATATTCCACAGGACTACAACCCATATGTTTTTGGAAATGTCTTTGAAAAGTTTTTAGATTAAGTCCTACCGTATTTGCAATATCAGTAATGGACATTTGCTCATTACTATTTTCTAATAATGTCAACGAATTTTCAACACAGGATAGCTCTTGATTGTCCCAAAATTGGGATAGCAAAAATGCCTCGATTTTACTAATATCATCAATGCCTGAAAATAAACTTTCTCCAAATTGACCCCAGACATCATTCTTTAATGCTTGGGAAAATTTAGGGGCCAATGAAAGGTAATTGTCCTCGAAAAATCGATTCAATCCTGCTGGTTTGAATACAATAGAAATTTCCCTTAATTGTCCTTTGTATTCTAACAATACGGGCGTCGTGTACTTTCCAAGTATTTCAATATGTACACCCAAATCGGTGTTTTCTGAAATTTGAAGAGACCTATTTTGTCTTTGAACAGATGCACCCTTGAAAAATGAAAGTCCTGTATTGAAATGGGGGAAAGCGACATACCTAAAGGTTGAGTTAGGCTTACCTTCATAAATATAGAAGCATTCAATATGCTTTTTCAGGATTGGTGAAGATGGCGCAATTGTCTTTATCACAAAAAAGAGAGATTTGTTTTAAAGTTAATTAAAGAAAAAATAAAAGGTTGCAAAATCCTAACTTCCTGATAGACAAATAATAATCCATCATTTCTGATGGCTTGTCCGGTGTGGCTCCCTTAATAGGTGGAATGTTGCAGCCTTTTTCAATATTTGAGCGCTAGGTTTATTTACGAGTTATTATTTCGTAGACAAGGCGCTGAATTAGTCTTAAAATATAATTAATAAACAGATATATTAGGCTAAACTATATTTCTATCGTAATATTGCGGTTGCATTCAAATTAAGAATACAGTTAAAACAATGCATCATAGCAAAGGCTTGAAACTAATGAAAAAAGTCAATTTACGTTTTATTGGCCTGCTCATTTTTATATGCTTATTTCAGCATTTTTCTTTTGCGCCTTCACCTAATACACTCGGACTTTCAAAATCAATTTCAGCTACTCCCCAAAATAGCCATTTTGAAAAAACGTCTGTAGAGCATCATCAAAATCAAATTGGCCTATTTGTAGAATTTGAAGAAGATGAAGTTCAAAACGAACACGTCTATTTAAGAGAATCACTCTCAAGCAATTGCAATTTCAATTCAATTCATTACTCCGTATTAACGAAGACGCTTTATTTAAGGTTAGCTTTTGCTAATCTCAGTAAAGTTGAAACACCCTTCTTTGTCCTCCACCATTCCTGGAAGAGCGACTTATCTTAAGTTTATTTTTTCTACCGCAATAAATGTTGCGTAACAACATATAAGCAATTTCTTGTTTATATGTTTCTCCTATTGTATTTATATCACCACTCAAATAAAATTAATGAAAGGGTTCCCACTCGTAGCTATTGCTGCAGCTATCTTACTTTTTACTTCCTGTGCAGAAAAGGAAACTGAAAAAGAAAAAGAAACGACATTTAATGTCACTAGCCCATTACAGATAGATACAACTATTTATAAAGAATACGTTGCTCAAATTCATTCTGCAAATCACATAGAACTTAGGTCTCAAGAGAAAGGATATCTGCAAAAGATATTTGTAGACGAAGGGCAAAAGGTAAAAAAAGGTCAACTGATGTTTAAGCTTATGCCAGCTATATATGAGGCTGAGGTTGGAAAAGCAAAAGCAGAACTTAATTTCACTGAGATTGAATATAAAAACACAAAAAAGCTAGCAGATGAAAATGTAGTATCTGCAAACGAATTAGCCATGGCGAAAGCCAAGTTAGATAAAGCGAAGGCAGAATTACAACTCACCCAAACGCATCTGGGGTTCACTGAAATTCGTGCTCCTTTTGATGGCATTATGGACAAATTTCATACGCTACTTGGAAGCTTAGTAGAAGAAGGGGAACAACTTACAAGCCTTTCAGATAATAGTAAAATGTGGGTTTATTTTAACGTAGCAGAATCTGAGTATTTGGATTATATCCAAAAAGTGCAATCCAAAAACAAGCAAAAAGTATTATTACAAATGGCCAATAAAGCAATTTTTGAAACGGTTGGTTATGTGGAAACAATTGAGGCAGATTTCAATAACGAAACGGGCAATATTGCATTTAGAGCAACCTTTCAAAATCCAAAAGGAATACTTCGTCATGGAGAAACAGGTAATATCATGATGCCTATTAAATTAAAAAATGCCATCCTTATTCCACAAAAATCTTCGTTTGATGTGCTTGATAAGAAGTATGTGTATTTAGTGGATGCAAATGGCGTCATTACATCTAAAGAGATTACTATCGCGCAAGAAATTCCCCATTTCTATATTCTTGCTTCTGGACTTAAATCAACTGATAAAATTCTTTTGGAAGGATTGGGTAAAGTAAAAAATAACGAAAAGATTAAGTTCAACTTCGTTTCTCTAAAAAAAGAATTGACTGAAATCAAAACTATTCACGCCGAATAATGGCAAGATAAAATAAACAATAATGTTTAAAAATTTCATAAAAAGACCCGTACTAGCAATTGCTTTATCATTGGCAATTGTCTTTTTGGGTTTCATTGCAATCACCAAATCTCCGATTGCACAATTTCCGGAGATTGCTCCACCAAGGGTAAACATCTTTATAGAATTCCCTGGTTCCAATGCAGACGTATTGGTAAAATCTACTTTAACCATTTTGGAGCGTGCTATCAATGGTGTACAGGGCATGCAGTATATGCTTTCTGATGCTACAAGCGCGAGTGAAGCAAGTATCGAGATCATTTTTGAGCCGGGTACAGATCCAACACTCGCGGCTGTAAGAGTTAAATCGAGAGTAGACCAGGTGATGACTAATCTGCCTCCGCTTGTTCAACGAGAAGGAGTGATTATCTCTCCCATGCAACCAAGTATGTTGATGTACCTTAACCTCTATAGCAAAGACAATAAGGTGGATGAAAAGTTTCTTTTCAACTATGCGAATACCTTTATTCTTCCTGAATTACAACGTATTAAAGGGATGGGTCTAGCGCAAGCTATTGGTAGTCGCTCCTTTGCCATTAGGGTTTGGTTGAATCCAGAACGCATGAGGGCTTACAATATATCATCGAAAGATGTATTAAAATCAATAGATGAGCAGAGTGTACTAGCTCGTCCAGGTCGTGTTGGACTGAGCTCTGGCAAGACTGCGCAGTCTCAGGAATACGTATTTACTTATAAAGGTTGGTACAATACGCCAGAACAATACAACGAAATTATATTGAGAGCAACTGCGGATGGCGAGATTTTGAAACTAAAAGATGTTGCTAAAGTTGAGGTAGGTTCTGAATTCGTTGACATCTATTCCAATAAAGACGGACACCCTTCGGCTTCGTTGGTCTTAAAGCAAAATCCTGGTAGCAATGCAAAAGTGGTGATTGACGATGTGAAATTAAAATTAGCCGAATTGAAAAAAGATTTCCCTCCTGGGATTGATTTTGAGATCAACTATGATGTCTCCAAATTCGTAGATGCCTCGATCGAAAAGGTATTGCACACTTTATTGGAAGCATTTTTACTCGTGGCCCTTGTTGTATTTATCTTCTTGGGCGATTGGCGTTCTACAATTATTCCTATACTCGCGGTACCCGTTTCGTTGATTGGTGCATTTATGATTATGAATGCATTTGGTATTGGGATCAACCTTGTTACTTTGTTTGCGCTGGTGCTTGCCATTGGTGTAGTGGTAGATGATGCTATTGTCGTGGTAGAAGCTGTTCACGTAAAGATGGAGGAGGAAAACCTTTCACCATTTGCAGCCGTACAAAAGGTAATAGTAGAAATTAGCGGTGCCATTATTGCCATTACCTTAGTCATGGCGTCTGTGTTTATTCCTGTGACTTTTATGACAGGTCCTGTTGGCGTACTTTATCGTCAGTTCTCATTGACCATGGCAAGTGCCATTGTGATATCAGGATTTGTCGCTTTAACGCTCACTCCCGTATTGTGTGCCATTCTGCTCAAGAATACACATGGTAAACCAAAGAGAAAAACACCTATCAATCTTTTCTTAAACTGGTTCAACAAAAACTTTGATCGCGCAACTGGCAAATACGAAAAGCTGCTT
>Ga0164295_10000656_pt1 | contig 29013 bp, 24 predicted proteins | sample GEODES006metaG_FD_111798 | JGI IMG/M metagenome (GOLD analysis project Ga0164295, IMG submission 111798) | Oligotrophic lake water microbial communities from Sparkling Lake, Wisconsin, USA - GEODES006 metaG | ecosystem: Environmental > Aquatic > Freshwater > Lake | place: USA: Sparkling Lake... | reverse complement strand
GCGGGGGCTTGGGGGCAGGCGAAGCCTGCGGGGGCTTGGGGGCAGGCGAAGCCTGCGGGGGCTTGGGGGCAGGCGAAGCCTGCGGGGGCTTGGGGGCAGGCGAAGCCTGCGGGGGCTTGGGGGCAGGCGAAGCCTGCGGGGGGACTGCCCCATCCCGTCCTGTGCGCCGCGACTTCGACGTTGCCATGCGTGGCCCCTCTTCCCCGGCCGGTCGACTCGGGGAGGAATCCTTTCCTGGGGATGGATTCAATCATGGCTGATCGGTGGGAAACAAGAGCGGCTCAGCCGCTTTGCCGGTCCGCTTGCCATTCTTTTTTGCGGAGCGACGTTTTCCAAGCCGGCGGCCGTCCCGCGTCGTCGGCACGCTCTTGAGCGGTTCCGGGGCGCCGTCAAGGGGATCCCCCGGGCGTGCGGTGGCCAGGCGCTCGCGGATTCGGGCGGCATATTGCGGCGAGAGCTCGCAGCCGAGATAGCGCCTCCCCAGCTTCGAGGCCACGGCCAGCGTCGTGCCGCTCCCTGAGAACGGATCGATGACGAGATCGTCGGGATTGCTCGAGGCCCGGATGATCCGGCCGAGGAGTTGCTCCGGCATCTGGCAGCCGTGCCAGCCGGAACGCTCCTTGAACGTGCCGCAGACACGCGGGAAGTACCAGGTATCCTCGTCGCCGCCGAATCCCTCGGGGAGGTCCTGGGGACGAAGGATCCAGGTGTCGTCCGGAAGTCGTCCCTTGGGATCGGCGCGCCGGTCGCCGTACACGAGCTCGCGGGCCGAAGGGACGCGGATCGCGTCGGTGTTGAAGGTGAAGGTGGAGGGGTCGCAGACGAACTGAAAGATATGGGCGTGGGACCGGCTGAACTTCTGCCGGCAGTTGACGCCGAACGTGTAATACCACACCACCCAGCTGCGGCAGGTGAGCCCGAGCTCCCGCGTCGCCAGAACCTTGAGCTCGGCGGCGTATTCGTCGCCGATCGCCAGCCAGAAGGTGCCGTCGGGGCGGAGGACACGGACGATCTCCCCCATCCATCGCTTCGACCAGGCGAGGTAATCGTCGGCGGAGCGGCGGTCGTCGTAGGTGTCGTAGTCGTAGCCGATGTTGAACGGTGGATCGGCGAAGGCGAGGTGAGCGCAGCGGTCGGGAAGACCGGCCAACGACTGGAGGCAGTCGCCTTCGAGAAGGGTGTTCGAGGGGATGACAACGTCAGGCGCTGCGGGGCGGGTGGCTTCAGCCGACGGGGCCGCAGCGGCGGATGCCCTTCCGGCCTCGGTTGGAGAAGACTTGGCAGAGGCACGGCGGGGCATCGGCAGGACTCCTTCCCATCACATTCCTCGGACGGCGCTCGCGGTCGGCGACCGCCCCGGGACGGTTCCAATCGACCCGCTCGCTGCCGGGGCCGCAAGTCCCCGCCCCCCTCAGCGACGTTCCGCGGTGTCGTCGAAGGGGAGCAGCCGAGGATCGAGGCAGGCCGAGACCGCCTCATCGCACGCTTTTCCCGCCGCCGGAGCGCCAGTGTTGGTGGCCCCGAGGAGACAGAAGTCGCGCCCTGGGGCCACCCACGCGACGCAATGCCAGGTGGTGTTGGAGCCGGAGTGGGAGAGCACGCGCCCGCCCCCCCAGGCCCGATCGTGGAGGCCCCATCCGCCGGCGTAGTTCCCGCTGTCGCGCGGCTCGAGCATCCGGGCCCAGTCTTGTCGGAAGACGCCGAGGTCCCGGTCGGTGTTGTCGCCGGTGAAGGCCAGGGCGAACCGCGACCAATCAGCGATCGTGAGATGAACGCGGCCGGCAGGGCCGAGTGGCGGGGGATTGTCGATCCGCACCGGCTCGGTGACGCCGTCACGGACGACATGCCCCCAGGCTCCCGTCGCGCCCTCCGGGGGGAGGGGGCCGAAGGCAGCCGTTGTCAGTCCGAGCGGCTGGAAGATTTCGTCGGCAACGAGTGTTTCCCACGGCTTGCCGTCGATCGATTCAACGATGTGGCCGAGGAGGGCGTAGCCGACATTCGAATAGAGAAAGCCTGGCTCCGCGGGGCGTTCTTGGGAGAGCAGCCATTCGAGGAGCGCGCGCCGCGCCGCGACCGGATCGCCGGGATGGGCTCGATCGAGGGCCCACCAATCGGGATTGGCGGGGGCGCCACTCGTGTGGCGGAGCAGTTCGTCGACGGTCACCTCGCCCCACGCCGATGCGGCGAGCGTCCCACCATCGCCTGGGCCGACGGCAGGAAACAGTTCGGCAAGCGTGGTGTCGAAGGTGAGCGTCTCCCGGGAACACCGTCGGGCGACCATCACCGCCGTCATCGCCTTGGTGCACGATCCGATGTGAACGAGATCGTCGAGGCGGGCAGGATCGACTTCGCCATGTTTTCGGACGCCGCTCACCGCAAACACCCGACGGCCGTCGGCGTGGAATCGCCCCGCCCACAGCGCCGGGACGTCATGCCTGGCGCGGACTTCGTCGAGCGTCGCGCGGAGGGCAAGATCTCCCTCGGCCCGGACAGCGGCGCAGAGTAAGACCAGCAGGGCGAACGCGGCACTTCCAGCCACCAGCACGAAGCCTTGCCCGGGGCGAGCCGCTGGAGCCATGACGGCGGCCATCACTTCTTGAAGTCGCCGGCGCGGATGATGATCAGCCTGGCGGGATCGATGTGGCGGCGGAAGGCATCCTGCACCTGCTGCGGTGTCAGCGCCTCCACCCGCTTTTCGTCCTCCGCCACACGGGCAAAAGTTCGGCCGAGATCGAGGTTCGCGGCGAGTTGGCCGGCGATGGAGCCGTCGGACGAGCGGCCTGTCTTGCGAGCCTCGAGCCAGCCCGTCTTGGCGTCGGACAATTCCTGTTCGCTGGGGCCCGACTGGAGGAACCGCTTCAGTTCCTCGAGCGCCGCAGTCTCGACCGCGTCGATGTTGGCGGGATTGGTGATCGCGTTGATCGTGAACCTGGCATCATCGCCGCGCGAGGGGACCGAGACCGACGATGTCACGCCGTAGGAGAGCCCCTCCTTCTGCCTGATTCGGTCGCCGAGGCGGCTGGAGAGCGCGCCGCCACCGAGGATGAAGTTCCCGATCTCGAGGGCCACCTCGTCGGGCGAATCGTCGTCGAGGGGGAAGGCGAGCCCGGCGGTGAACACGGCATTGGCCTTGTCGGGCGTGAGGATGTCGTCCTTGGCTCCCGTCACGTCCGCCTTCACCGTCCGCTCGATCCGTTCGTAGGGCGTCGTGCTCTTCCAACCGGCGAGCGCCGTACGGACCTCCGCGACGGCCGCATCGGGGTCGAAGTCACCGACGATCACCACCTCGCCGGAGGCGGCGGTAAGTTGGTCGCGCCACAGCGTCTTCACGTCATCGAGCGAGACGGCCTTGAGGTCGGCAATGTTCTCCTCGACGGTGCGGGCATACCGCGCGTCACCTTTGGGGTAGTCGGAAAGGGCGCGGCCGAGGGCGACGCCGGCGAGCATCTGCGGCTCGCTCTGCATCTGTGCCAGCCCGGCGAGCGACTGGGCTCGCATCTGCTCGAGCTCGTCGGCCGGGAACGAGGGATCGCGGAGAACCTCGCCGAGGAGCCGGATCGCCTCCGGCAGCGTGGCCCGCTTCGCCTCCATGCCGAACGAGAGCACGCCGGCACCGCCGCTGCTGCCGCCACGTCCGCCGCGGCGACCGCCACCCCCGATTCGGACGCCGAGTTCGTCGAACTTCTGCCGGAGCTGCTGACGGTCGTACTTGCTCGTTCCCGCCAAGAGCATCGACGGGAGAATGCCGCTGGCCGTGGCGAGCCCGGTCAGTGACTGCTCGTTGCCGTAGTGGAGGGTGAGGGAGAAGGTGACCGTTTCACCACGGTTCTTCTTCGGGAGCAGCGCCACCTTCACGCCGTCGAGGTCGATGACGCGCGTGCGGGCTTCAATGTTTTCCGGGCTGGGGTCGAACACTTCCCCCGCCTCGACCGCAGCACCACCCTTGTAATCCTTGACGAGATCGGCGATCGACTCGACCGACGGCACGGCGAGCCGCTGAGGGGCGTCGGCCGGGATGAAGATCCCAACGGTGCGGTTGTGGGGATGAAAGTACGTCTTCGCCACCCGGTTGACGTCATCGACGGTCGTGGCGGTGATCCGATCGCGCTTGAGAAACCACAGCCTCCAATCCCCCAGGGCTGTGGCCGACGACAGCGCCTGGGCCATCGAGGCGGCATTGGCGATCGCATTGTCGTAGCCACGCTTCGCCCGGACCTTGGCCCGGTCGAGTTCCTCGGCCGTGAACGGCGTCTCTCCCACCTTGTCGGCGATTCTGAGGAGCACGGTCTCCGTCTCCTCGAGCTTCCCCTCGGCCGGCTGGACCATGAAGGAGAACAGCCCCGGATCATGGGCATCATCGGCGAAGGCCGTGGCGGTGGTGGCGATGCCGGGCTCGACGAGGTTCTTCTCGAGCCTCCCGATCTTGTCCTCCGAGAGGATGCTTGCGAGCATCGAGAGGGGGGCCCAGTCGGCGTGGGCAGAAGCCGGCATGTGGTAGGCCGCCATCACCGCGCCGACCTTCCCGACCCGGCGGAGGATCACTGTCCGCTCGCCGTCCTGGGCCGGTTCCTCGGTGTAGGTAGCATTCAGCCGCCGCGTCGGCTTCGGGATCGAGCCGAGGTATTTCGTCGCCAGTTCGAGGGCCTTGGCCGGCTCGAACTTCCCCGTCACGATCAGCACGACGTTGTCGGGCTGGTAGAAACGCTCGTAGAAGTCGCGGAGGTTCTCGATCGGCACCCGCTCGATGTCGGAGCGATTGCCGATCGTCGACTTGCCGTAGTTGTGCCATTCATAGGCTGCCGCCTGCACTCGCTGCGAGAGGACACGCTCGGGGCTGTTCTCCCCGCGCTCAAACTCATTGCGGACGACGCTGAACTCCGAGAGAAGGTCCTCCCGCTTGATGAAGCTGTTGACGAGCCGGTCGCACTCGAGGTGGATCGCGAAGTCGAGGTTGTCGTCGGTGGCGGGGAGGGTCTCGAAGTAGTTCGTGCGGTCGACGTTCGTCGTGCCATTGAAGCTGGCGCCATGGTCGCGCAGCGCCTTCGGCACCTCGGGGAAGGTCGGCGTCCCCTTGAAGACGAGGTGCTCAAGGAGGTGGGCCATCCCTGCCTCGCCGTAGCCCTCGTGGCGCGAGCCGACAAGCACCGTCATGTTGACCGTGATCGTCGGTCGCGACGGATCGGGGAAGAGGACGAGTCGGGCACCGTTGTCGAAGACGTATTCCGTCACCCCTTCGACGGTGGCCACCGGCTGCGGCGTCGCGGCGGAGAGTGGGGAGGCGAGCATGGCAATCGGGGCGACCATGACAAGGAGGAGGGCACCGGGGCAACGGCGGAGCATGGCGAAGATTCCTTCCCTGTGGGGTGGGACGGCATCCTGCGGAGGATAGCACTGTTGGCCGGAGAGGAGAACCGGCGCGGCCGACGTGCGGCCGGCGTTCACGGGGACGCTGCCGCCCGCTTGGCTGCGAGGAGTCGCTTCAGCCGCTCCGCCCAGGGACGCTCCATGACCAGCGCTGCCACGCGTTGGTCGGGGTCGGCCAGCAGTGGATCGGCGGCGAGGGCGCGGGAGAGATGGCTGTGGGCCTCGGCCATCCGCCCTTGATCGGCGACAATCACCGCCAGAGTCGCCCAGGCGCCTCCGTCCTCGCCTCCGGAGAGTCTCACCGCTTCGCGGGCCAACCGCTCCGCCTCCGTTGGCCTCCCGGCGTCAAACAGCGCTTCACCAAGCCCCCACGCGGCCGCGAACGAGTTCGGCGCCTTGCGGAGTGCGTCTTGCCAGAGCGCGACTGGATCGTGCCAGACGGCCTCGCGGCGAACGCACCCCACGGCGAGGAGCGCGACTGCGGCCATGGCGGCCACCACCGCCCCACGGCGAGCCGCCGACCGTTCCGGCCACCACGGCCTGTCGAGGAGACTCGCAACGATCGTCGCCACCCCCACCATGGGCACATAGAGATAGCGGTCGGCAGCCGGTTGGAAGATCGGCCAAAGATTGGCCACGGGGAGGATCGAGAGGACGATCAGCGCGGCAGCGAACCCGATCCGCCGATCGTGCCGGGCCCCCCAGGTGAGCGCGGCGGTGAGAAGCGCGAGGATGAGGATCGAGCGGGGGAGCGGGAGGTGATCGAGCGACGAGAGTTGGTAGTCGGCGCTCTGATTGAAGGGCCAGAGGATGAGCTGGGCGTCGAGGGCGAGGATTCGCGGCTGAATCGCAAGCGCCGCCCCGAGCGATCCGCCGAGGGGGATCGGCTTGCCGAAGATCCTCGATTCCGCCGGCTCGAGAAGAAATCGAGCGGCGAGGAACGCCACCACCACCAGCGCCGTGCCGCCGATCGCCAGCCCCCAGAACCGCCGCGGCGCCTTCTGGCCGAAGAGCGCCCAGGCGACCAGCAGCAGCGGGGGCAGCATCACCCCCGATTCTTTGCTCGCGACGGCCAAGAACGCACAGCCAACGCACGCCGCGACGCGCCAAGCAGTGCCGTTCGCTGATTCCGCGGTTGCGTCGCGGGATTGAACCGGGCCGCGGCTCGGCGCGAAGGCGAGGGCGGTGACGAGCGCCGCGAGGGTGAAGGTGGCGACGAGGAGATCTTCCCGGTAGCTCGGCTCGCAGACCGTCTCGGTGACGATCGGATGAACGGCGAAGACGAGCGCTCCGATGACCGCCGGCGTGAACAGCCCAGCGTCGGGGCCCGAGGCCCCGGTCCGACCGACGAGGAGCCGATCGAGGAGCAGCCAGACGAGCACCACGTTGAGGACGTGGAGGAGGACGCTCGTGAGGTGGTAGCCGAAGGGACTTTTTCCCCAGATCGCGGCGTCGAGCATCAGCGAGGCGAGCATCGCCGGCCGGTTGAAGTCGAGGACGTCCATGCCGAGGACGCGGCAGCTGAGCACGGCCGGCCAGTTGGCGGCGTCGTGGAGAAACGGATCGGTGAGCACCTGGATCCGGGAGTCGTAGACGAAATCGCCGCGAAGCGCCGGCACGAAAGCGAGAAACGTCGCGGCGGCGAGGAGGCCGATCGTCGCCCAATGCCCCCCCGGGGATGCGGCCATGCTCACGCCCCCACGGCCAGTCGCAGCGCCACCGTACAGGCCGTCTCGTAGGCCTCGAGATCGAGCTGCTCCTTCGTCGTGTGGATCTCCATCTGGCCGCAGCCGAGCGTCACCGTCGGCACGCCGTTGACCGCCATCCAGTTGGCGTCGAGGCCGCCGTTGGAGACCTCCGTCCGCGGCTTCAGTCCGACGGCTCGGACCGCTTCGATCGCCGCCACCACGCACGGCTCGTCATCGCCCAGGCGGAAGGCCTCGTAGTCGAGGTGGCCGTCGCAGACCACCTTGCCGCACTTGCCCGCGGCGTTCTTCACCCGCTTCGCCGCATCCTTGAAGGCCGTCTCGATCGCCTTGACGATCTTCTTTCGGAACGCGGAATCGTGGCTGCGGGCCTCGACGCGGAGCTGGGCCGACTCGGCGACGACATTCGTCGCGGCCCCGGAATGGATGACGCCGACGTTGCTCGTCCCGCGCTTCCCCTCCTTCTCGATCAGGCCATGCCAGCCATGCTCGACGAGGTCGGCGACGGCCAAGCTCGCGATCGCGATCGCCGAGATTCCCTTTTCCGGCGCGACGCCGGCGTGGCTGGGCATTCCCTCGATCGCGACATCCATCCGGTAGCCGCCGGTGGCGCCGACGGTGATCTTCTCAACGGCGCCGCCGTCGAAATTGAAGGCCAGCCCGGGCTTGCCGAGGTCGGCGGCGGAGACGTACCGGGCCCCGTAGAGGCCGACCTCCTCCTGGATCCCGAACAGGAACGTCAGCGGCGGACAGGGGAGACCGCGCCGCAACACCTCGAGCGCCGTCGTCAGCACGACGCCGATTCCGCCACGGTCGTCGGCGCCGAGGCCCGTGGTCGGGTCGGCGCTCTTCACGAATCTGCCGGCGACCACCGGCTTGGCCCCGACGCACACCGGCACCGTGTCCATGTGGGCCATGAACAGCCGGCGCGGCCCCGGCACCGTGCCGGGGAGCTTGACGATGAGGTTGCCGACGTTGCCCTTGATGGGCGTTTTCGTGTGGGCGTTGTCGAAGTGGATCGCGGAAGCGGGGCAGCCGGCAGCCTTGAGGTGGTGGACGATCCGTTCGGCGATCGCCTTCTCGTCACCGGAGACACCGGGAATCGCAAGGAGATCGAGGACGAGCTTCCGGGCCGCAGCCAGATCGGGCGTCGGCAAGGCGCCCCCCGCAGGCTGTCGTACACTGGCGGCGTGGCTCTTGGATTTGACCGGACGGGAGGGCTTGGAGGTTGCCATGAGAGTGTTCCTCGCGGGGATCATGCAGGGCTCGCACGTGGCGGCGCTGGTCCATGACCAGCACTACCGGGGTGCGCTGCGCGACATCGTGCAGCGACACTGGCCCGAGGCGGAAGTCTACGACCCGCATGCCGGCCATGCCAATTCGGTCGGCTACTCACTCGAGCGTGCCCGCGAGGTGTTCGACGGGCATGTGGCGATGTGTCGCGAGTTCGATCTCGTCATCGCGTTCGTCCCCGAGGCGTCGATGGGGACGGCGATCGAGACCTGGGAGGCCTGTCGTCACGGCCGGGCGGTGATCACGATCACGCCGCTGGTCCACAACTGGGTCGTGCAGCTGACGAGCCTGGCGGTCTATCGCGACCGGGAGGCGTTTGAGGCGGCCCTCACGGGAGGGGACATTGACCGCCTCCTCCTCCGCCACGCCGCCGGGCGGCAAGCCTGACCGCCTCGGCGAGGAAGGGGCCACAATGCTCGTCGACGTCGGCCATAGGCCCGATGTTCGTGGCCGCCGCGTCGAGCCATTCGGCCGTCAGCAGAGCCTCGGTCGTCGGGTCAGCCGCCATCACCACCTCGGCTGACGCAAGCGCCGCTGAAACCAGCAAGTGGACGCGCTCGTCGTGCCGTGCGGCGGTGAGATCGTGCGGGCCGACATGGACGACCACCGGCACGCCGGTCTCGACAGCCAGATCGGCAAAGATCCCCGCATGAAGGACGAGGATCACGTCTGGATCGAAGCCATCGACCGCCTCCGCGATCGCCTGCCTGGCCGTCTCGCGAACGAGACCGAGCAGCGGGGCCGGGATCGAGGGGCTCGTGTCGAGGAACGTCTGGGGGGTGCCGTCGCGGACGGCCCGGGCAAACTTTCGGTTGGCTGCGGCGATGTCGCGGAGATGAATGCCGTGGAGGCCGGGCGTGGGCGCCTCGAGCGCCGAAACCGAGGCCGGCCCGCAGGCCAGCACGTCGATCCGCTCCGGGAGGAGCCAGTCACGGCAGCGGAACACCCGGCTGTGGGGCGGGTCGCAACACCCATGATCGACAAGGAGCAGCCGCATACCGGTCGTTGCCTCTGAAAATCGGCTCACCACCAACCGGCCTGTCGCCCAACCGCCAACCCGAGGGCCATCCAGGCCGCTGCGCCCCAATCATCCGCCATGATCCCTAGGCCACCGTGCCCCTCGTCGAGTTGCCGGCAGGGAAAGGGCTTCCAAATATCGAAGAGACGGTGGAGGAGAAACGCCGCCAGAAAGACGAGCGGCGTCCGCTCGCCGGCCGGCACCAGCAGCAGCCCGAGGGGGACACTCGCCATTTCGTCCCAGACGATTGAGCCCGGGTCGCTGCCGCGGCCCATCTGTCGGGCGGCAAGTCCACAGATCGGGATCCCGATGATGCACAACAGGATCACGATCGCGGCCTCGACCCCGAGAGGGCACCCAATCGCAGCGGCCGCTGCCGAAAGCCCGATGCCGAGGGCGGCCCCGAAGGTGCCAGGGGCCCGGGGCATCCGCCCCACCCACCCACAGGTGCCAAGAACCACCGCCGGCTCAGTCCAGGGCACCCGCGCGGTGGCGCCGGCGGCATGCATGGCCCCGGCGGGCCGATCTGGGGAGGGGGATGTCATGGGGGCAGTGCCATGGAACAGGAGAACGGACCGGCGGCCGCCAACGGGCCTCCAGCGGCAATCGCGGTTGTGAAGCGTGTCCGCAACAACCACAGTCGGACTTCCACAGTCTACGGTTCGATTCGGGGCCCGTCCTCCGTATCGGAAGAGAACGGGGGCGGTAGAATGCTTCGCCTCACCCCCACCCGCGTTTCCGCACAGGCGACCATGGAAAGCACGCCGTCTCCCGCCGATCCAACCGATGCTGCCGGCATCGGCAGACTCGAGCTCATTGAATACCCCCATCCGGCGCTGCTGCGCCGTGCCAGTCCGCTCGTCCGGATCGACGACGAGCTGTGCAACGCCATCGATCAGATGTTCGAGATCATGTACGACGCCGTCGGTGTGGGGCTGGCGGCCAATCAGGTCGGCCTCCCCTACCGGCTGTTCATCGTGAATCTCGAGGCCAATCCCAACTCGGGCGAGGAGCTCGTGTTCATCAATCCGACCCTCTCCAGGCCACGCGGGACGGCACTCCAGGAAGAGGGATGCCTGAGCCTGCCGGGGCTGCGGATGGACGTCCGCCGGCCGGAGAAGGTGGTGCTCGACGCCTGGACGCTCGAGGGGGAGCAGGTGCGCCTCGACCTCGACGGATTCCTCGCCCGCGTCGTGCAGCATGAGTTTGATCACCTCGAGGGGCGTCTGTTCACCGATCGCCTCCCCGATGCCGCGGCGCTCGAAGCCCGTCGGGTGCTCGACACGATGCTCGAGGTGTACGTCGGCAAGCAATCGCGTGGCGAGCTTCCTCCCGACGCCCACTACCATGCCGAACTTGCGCGGCTCGAGGCCGCTCGCTGCGCGCCTGCTGGTCCGGCCCGGGGGAGTGCCTGATGGCGCCGGCACACGAGCCGGGGCAGGTGGCCGGGCTGCGGATCGTTGTCATGGGCACCGGGCCGTTTGCCGTGCCGATGTTCCGGGCGATCCTCGCTTCCCCTCACCGCGTCTTGGCCCTCGTCACGCGCCCCGACAAGGCCGCGCCCGGTCGACGGGCTGCCGTCAATCCGATGCGCGCGGCGGCGGAGGCTGCCGGTGTCACGGTGTCGGCGCCACAGCGGATCAACGATCCTGCGGCGATCGCCGAGCTTGTGGCCCTCGCGCCCGACATCTTCGTCGTCTGCGACTACGGGCAGATCCTGGCGCCTGCCGTGCTTGAAGTGGCGCCGCTTGGCGGCATCAATCTCCATGGCTCGCTTCTTCCCCGGCACCGCGGTGCGGCGCCAGTGCAGTGGGCGATCCTCGCCGGCGACGAAGTGACAGGCGCCTGCTGCATCCACATGACCTCGCAGCTCGACGGCGGGAGCGTGATCGTGGCCCGCTCGACGCCGATCGGCGCGACCGAAACCGCCGCGCAGCTCGAAGCCCGACTGGCGGCCTTCGGGCCCGAGCTTGTGCTCGAGGCCATTCAGCGGGTCGCCGCTCCGCACCGGCCGGCCGGTGCCGTCGGCACGCCGCAAGATCCGGCGCTCGTTACAAAAGCACCGCGGCTCTCCAAGGCCGACGGAATCGTTGATTGGAATCTCGCTGCCGCGCGGATCGCGCGGATGCCGCGCGGCCTCGATCCCTGGCCGCGGGCGACGACGTTTCTTCACGCCGCCGGCGCCGAGGCTAGTGCGGGCCCGACGCGCCTCGTTCTCGAAGAGGTGATCGAGGGGGCCGCGGCTCCCTCCAACGCCCCGGCCGGCGGAATCGTCGTCGCCGACGACTTAGGCGTCGTGGTTGCCTGTGGCGACGGGGGCACGGTGATTATCCGTCGGGTCGTGCCGGAAGGGCGGCGGTCGATGGCAGTGGCGGAGTTTCTCCGCGGCCGCTTTCTGGGCGCTGGCGCCCGGATGGATCGGACTTGAGGATGGGCCGTTGACCGGGTGGCGATGACGATAAACCCGTTGGACGGGGAGAGTCAGTCCCCTGCTTTTCCAATCGAGAGCTACAATCTCCGCATGACGACCTCCACCGCCCATCGCCGACTCTGGATCGAGACTGTCGGCTGCCAGATGAACGTCCTCGACAGCGAGCTTGTCGTCGCGGCCCTGCGCCGCCAGGGATGGCAGCTGACGACGAGCCCGGCCGAGGCCGATGCCGTCTTCTACAACACCTGCAGCGTCCGCCAGCATGCCGAAGACAAGATCTGGTCGGCCCTCGGTCGGGTGCGGCAGGAGAAGCAGGCCCGCCCCGGCTTGATCGTCGGCGTCCTCGGCTGCATGGCCCAGAAAGATCAGGAGTTGATTCGCACCCGGGCCCCGTGGGTCGACCTCGTCGTCGGCCCCGGCCAGCTCCACCGCGTGCCGGGGATCGTCGAAGAAATCCTCGCCGGCGGCCCGCCCCGGATCGAGGTCAGCCTCGACCGCACCGCTGGCAGCCGCGACGCCGTGACAAAGAGCTTCGAGAGCTACGACCCCGACCGCGATCCGACGATGCGGCCGACGCCGTTCCAGGCGTTCATCCGGACGCAGACCGGGTGTGACAAGTTTTGTGCGTTCTGTGTCGTGCCACGCGTCCGCGGGCCGGAGCAGGCCCGCCCCCCGGCGGCGATCCTCGCCGAAGCCACGAAGCTCGTCGCCGAGGGCTGCCGCGAGATCACGCTCATCGGCCAGACGGTCAACTCCTACAAGTGGCACGACGGCGGGAAGACCACACGCCTCGCCGATCTTCTCCACGATCTCGACTCCATCGATGGCCTCGACCGGATCAAGTTCGTCACGAATTATCCCCGTGACATGACGCCCGAGCTGATCGGCGCCGTTCGCGATCTTCCCAAAGTCTGCCAGTATCTCCATGTCCCGGCGCAGCACGGCAGCGATGCGGTGCTGACGCGGATGAAACGGGGCTACACGATCGGCGAGTATCTCGAGATGCACGCGAGAGTCAGCGAGGAGCTGCCGCGGGCCGCCGTGACGAGCGACTTCATCGTCGGTTTTTGTGGCGAGACCGACGCCGAGTTCCAGACCTCGGTCGACCTCATCGATCGCCTCCAGTTCAAGAACAGCTTCATCTTCAAGTACAGCCCGCGCCCCGGCACGAAGGCCTTCGACCGTCAGCCGGATGACGTGCCGGAAGAGGTGAAGAAGGAGCGGCACCGAATCCTCCTCGACACCCAGACCAAAGCCAGCCTCGCCGGCAACCTCCCCTTCATTGGTACCCGCCAGACCGTCCTCGTCGAGGGGCTCTCGACGCGCGACGAGAAGCGGGCGGTCGATCCCGGCCCCGATGGCTCGGCGCAGCTCACCGGCCGCACGTCGTGCGACCGGATCGTCGTCTTCGATGCGCCGATGAGGCTCGTGGGGCGGCTCGTCGATGTCGTCATCGATGCCGCCGGCGCTTGGTCGCTCTCCGGCACCGTAGCCGACGGGCTCGCCGCAGCCGTTCCGTTGCCGCTGGCCACCGACGGCGCGTGCGGCACCGGTGGGTGCGATGGCCCGGGGCCGATCCACCAGATCGCGCCGCGGCCGGAGCGGTGAGATGACCGCCCCCCGCGGACAACCACTGCCGCGAGCCGGGCAGCCGTCTGCGATGCTGCCGGTCGATGCCCGCCAACTCCTCGACGACGATGCCGCGGCCACGGCCTGGGGAAAGGCCTGCGGCCTGCTCCAGCCAGAGGACTCTAGCCGATTGCTCCGCGGCATCGCCGAGCAGGGAATCACGTTCGACCTCCTCGATGACCTCTGCACCCGGCTCACCGACCTCCTCCCGGCGGTTTCCGATCCCGACCGGGTGCTGGCGGCGCTGGGGCGGCTCCTCGCTGCCGTCAGCAGCCCGCTCTCCACGGCGACGCTCTTTCAACGCGACCCCAGTGCCCTCGAGACCCTGCTGCGGATCTTCTCGGCCGGGCCGCACCTGGCCGATGTCGTCATCGCCGACCCGGCCTCGTGGGAGGATGTCCGCCTTGGCCAGGGGAAGCCGGAGTCGATGAAGACGCTCCGGGCAACGCTCGAGGGAGCGCTTGCCGGGCACCGGGAGACGGAAGGGGCGATGCTCGCCATGCGCCGCTTCAAGCGCCGCGAGATGCTGCGGATTGCCTATGGCGACCTCGTCGGGGAGCAGCCGCTGGAGACGGTGACGCGACAGATCTCCCGCGTCGCCGATTGCGTCATCGAGGCGAGCTTGGGGCTGGCCGTTGCCCGTTTCGAGGCCGAGCGCGGGACGCCGCGCGGCCCCGGCGGCGAACGGGCGACGATCGCCGTGTTCGCCCTGGGAAAGCTCGGCGGGGAGGAGCTGAATTACTCCAGCGACGTCGATCTTGTGTTCGTCTACTCCTCCGAGGGAAGAGTGGCGGGGCCGAAGCCCTGCACCAATCAGGAGTTCTTCGAGCGCGTCGTCCGGGAAGTGGTGCGGTTGGTGGCCGAGCCGACCCCGGCGGGGAGCGGCCACCGGGTCGATCTCCGGCTCCGGCCGCACGGCGCCATTGGGCCGCTCGTGCTCCCGCTCGACGCCACGCTCCGCTACTTCGATCGAGAGGGGCGCACCTGGGAGCGGCAAGCCTGGGTAAAGGCCCGGTGTGTGGGGGGAGAGACGGCGCTCGGGGAGCGGCTGCTCTCGTCACTCGCGCCGTGGATCTACCGACGCTGGCTTTCGGCCGCCGACATCAGCGAGATCAAGGCGCTGAAGCGGCGGATGGAGCGGAAGGTGGCCGACGAGGGGCGGGCCGAATACGACGTCAAGCTGGGATCCGGGGGGATCCGTGACATCGAGTATGCGATCCAGTTCCTCCAGCTCCTCAGCGGCGGCGATACGCCGGCCGTTCGCACAGGCAACACGATCGAGGCCATGCACCGCCTCACCGAGGCGGGGGCGCTGACCGATCAGGAGCGGACGATCCTCGACCGCAACTACCGGCTGCTGCGGAAGCTGGAACACCGCCTCCAGATCCTCAGCGACGCCCAGACCCATGCCCTTCCAGCCGATGGCCGCGAGCTCGGCCGGCTCGCCGTCAGGGCGGGCTACGACCCGGGGCCTGAGGGGCTGCAGCGGCTCCGGGATGACCTCGCCGCCGCGAAAACCCTCAACCGCCGGATCCTCGATCATCTCCTCCACGACGCCTTTCCAGACGACACCGTCGCCGAGCCAGAGACCGATCTCGTCCTTGATCCCCGCCCGGCAGACGAGGCGATGCGCGAGCTGTTCCTCCGCCATGGCTTCCGCGACCCCGACACCGCCAGGCGGACGTTCCAGTCGCTCGCGGAGGAGCGGGCCCGGTTTCTCTCCACGCGCCGCTGCCGCCACTTTCTCGCCGCGATCGCGCCGCGACTGCTGGCCACGATCGGCCGCACCCCCGATCCCGATGCCACGCTCCTCCAGCTCGCGGCGGTGGCCGATTCGCTCGGCGGCAAGGGGGTGTTGTGGGAGCTGTTCAGCTTCAATCCCCCGTCGCTCGATCTGACCGTCCAGCTCTGTGCCTCGAGCCCGTTCCTCGCCGGCATCCTCGTGGGCAATCCCGGCATGATCGACGAGCTGCTCGACAGCCTCGTCGTCGAGCGTTTGCCGACGCCCGAGGGGCTCGACGAGGAGCTCGGTGAGCTGTGCCACGCGGCGGTCGACATCGGCCCGATCGTCCACACCTTCAAAGTCTCCGAGCAGCTCCGCGTCGGGGTCCGCGAGGTGCTCGGGCGCCTCGACACTGGGGCCACCACGACCGCCCTGACGGCGATCGCCGAGACGGTCCTGGGGGCGGTTGTGGTCCACGAACAGGCACAGCTCATGCAGCGGCTCGGCCGGCCGATGATCGGGGACGATCCGGCGACAGCCCTCGTGCTTGCGATGGGGAAGTTCGGCGGTCGGGAGCTCAACTACCGCAGCGATCTCGACATCATCTTTCTCTACGACCACGACGGGGGATCGGTGCCGCTCCATCCCGAGGCGCGCGGCCAGGGCCCGACGTCGAATGCCCACTTCTTCGCCGAGCTCTCCCAGCGGACGATGAAGGCCTGTAACACGCTCACGCCGCAGGGGCGCCTCTACGAGGTCGATTCGCGCCTCCGTCCCTCCGGTCGCAGCGGTGCGGCGGCGGTCTCGCTCGACGAATTGGCGCGCTGGTTCGCCCCCGATGGGCCGGCGGCCGTGTGGGAGCGGCAGGCGCTCCTCAAGGCGAGGCCCGTGATCGGCGCCGAGCCGGCCCGGCGCAGGTTCGCGGCGATCCGGGCGGCGGCGATCTGGGGCCGGTCGTGGTCGGCGGCCGATGTCGCCGAGATCCGTCACAACCGATTGCGGATGGAGCAGGGAGCCACGGCGGCCAATCTCAAGCGTGGCCCCGGCGGCGTCGTCGACATCGAGTTCCTCGTTCAGGTGCTCCAGCTCGTCCATGGCGCGGCCGACCCGCGGCTGCAGACGACCGAGACGCTCGCCGGCCTCGTGGCCCTCCACGACCTCGGCATCATCCCGACCACGTCGTTCACCTTCCTCTCCGATGCCTACCGTCTCCTCCGTCGGATCGAAGGGCGGCTGCAACTCCTTGGTGCCAAGGCCCGGCACGACTTCCCTCCACCGGGCGACGACCGGCGAACGCTCGCCCGGCTGTTGGGGCACGAGCAGGCCGACGATCTCGAGGCCGAGATTGCGCGGACGACGACACGCGTCCGCGAGGAGTTTGACGAGGTGTTCACGCGGACGGTGGCGGCTCTGGCCTGACGGCCGACCACCGGCTCCGGACAACGCCCCACACGAGGGCCACCGGCACGACGAGCGCCACGAGCATCGCAAGCGACAACTCCTCCCGGCCGAGGGCGCCGAGGGCCGACCACGCGGCGGCGATGACGGCGTTGCCGAGGGCCGCGGCCGGCAGGAATGTCGAGAGCGGCATGCCGGTTCCCCCTGCCGCCAGCGCCGTGGCTTCGGCTAGGAGAGGCAACGGGCGCGTGAGAACGACAAGCAGCGGCCCGAGACGTTCGTGGCCGCGGGCGATCGCCGTCCGGTCCTCCGCGTCGAGTTGCCCGAGCGCCCCGCCGCCGAGCTTCCGTCCGAGCCACCAGCCGGCAAGCGCCCCGATCGTCATCCCGAGCCACGCGCAGAGCGTGCCGGGCACCACGCCGAGCCGAGCTCCGCCGTAGGTCGCGACGACACTCGAAGGGACAGGCAGGAGGAGATCACAAGCCAGCACCCCGATCTCGACCAGCGCCACCATGGCTGGAGAAGGGGGTGGATCGAGCCAGCCGGTAACGACTCGATCGAGCCGTGTGCCAAACAGCAGGAAAGGGACGAGCGGAACGAGTACCGCCACGAGGACGAGGACGAGGAGCAGGCGGGTGGCGCGTCGCATGGCGGGCAGTCACTCGGGATCGCCGAGGCTCAGTCCTGACAGCGGGTGACGTGGACGGCGACATCCATCCCGTGTTGCCCGCCACCGACGAACACGCCGCGGATCGGGCAGACATCGCCGTAGTCGCGGCCCCAGGCGACCGTGACATGGCGATCGCCGACGACGCAGTCATTCGTCGGATCGACGTCGAGCCAGCCGGCATCCCCTCCCCAGGCAGCCAGCCAGGCGTGCGACGCATCGGCGCCGACGAGCGTCGGCGAAGGGGGAGCATTGGTCGGGGACGATGTGTTGCAGAGATAGCCGCTGACATACCGTGCCGGGAGGTGGAGCGATCGGAGGCAGGCGATCTGGAGGTGGGCGAAGTCCTGGCAGACGCCGCGCTTGTGCGTGAATACGTCCTCGACCGGCGTCGAGGTGGTCGTGGCGGTCGGGTCGTAGACGAAATCCCGATGGATCCGCCGCGTGAGGTCGACGATCCCCTCGGCCCAGGGCCTTCCTGGCGGAAACGAGGCGCTTGCATAGTCCGCCAGTTGCGGCAGCGTACGCACGAACGGGGAGACACCGACGAACTCGACCGCTGCCGGAGAGGTGGCGGCGCGGTCGCGGACTTCCTCCCAGGGGATCCGCGGCAGCGACTGCCAGGGCGGGGGGACGGCGACGGCGACACGGCTCGTCGAGGTCACTGCCAGACGGAGGTGCACCTGACCGATCGTGAACATCGTCACATGATTGCCGAACCAATCGATCCGCGAGGCGCTCGTGGCGGGCGGGGGGTCGACGGCAAAGGCGTGGAACAGGATCTGCTGGTGGGCCGTGTCGCGGGGGCGGAGATGGACCTCGTTGTGGCACACCGGCACCTCCTCCGAATAGGAGTAGACCGTCGTGTGGACGACCTCGTAGACCGTCGCGGGGACGCGGCCCTGCGGAGCTTGGGCATCGATGTCGATCATGCCTGGGCACCTCCGGGCGGAGGGCCGGCGCAGGCACGGGCCTGAGCCGCGATGTCGAGGCCGACGTCACGGCTCCAGGCGGCGAGCAAGCGCCCGAACAGCGGGCCGGGCCGACCGCCACCAACGGCCGCGCCATCGAAGCGGGTCACCGGAAGCAGGCAGTTCGGCGTGCTCGTGAGGAGGATCTCCTCGGCCGCGGCGACATCGGCCCGGGTGAGCGGTGTCTCGCAGAAGCTCAAGCCCTCTGCTCGAGCTAGCGTGCGGAGGTGGCCCAAGCTGACGCCGGAGAGGGCGTCGCCGCGGGGGGGCGTGCGGAGCGTGTCCTCGTTGGCGATCACTACGTTGGCGGTCGAGGTTTCACTCACGTGACCATCCGTGTGGAGGAGGATCGCCCGGGCTCCGGCTTCGAGCGCCCGGGCTTCCCGATCGGCCAGGTGATAGTGCATCCGGCTGCGGCACTTGAGTTCGATCGGCCAGCAGGAGGAAGGGATTTGGGTGGTGCTCACGCTCCGCAAGGCGACGCCGGTGTCGTAAGCACCCGCCCAGGAGGCGAAGGCGAGTGGAAAGGCATGGATGACCACCCTCGGCGTGCCCGGCCGGCCCGCATGCTGAGCCGGCGCGTCGCCGGGCGTTGCGAAGACCACGACTCCGAAATCACTTCCGGCAGGTCCGGCCGCATGACAGCGGGCCGTCACTTCCGCGGCGATCGCGAACAGGTCATCGACCGGCCAGGCGGGCTCGATGCCGACGATCGCGAGGGAGCGCGAGAATCGGGCAGCATGCTCGGCGGGGAGAAAGAGGCGCCCGGCAAAGGACCGAAGTTGCTCGGTGACCGCGGCACCGAAAACGAATCCGGCATCCCCAACGGGAATCACCGCTTCAGCGGCGGGAACGAACCGACCGTCAACCCACGCCACCGCGCTTCGCGTGCCACCTCCGGCAGTGCCAACTCGCAAGGCATTCACTGCTGCAGGGCATTCACCGCTCACGGCTACAGAAAGCCTCGATCGAACCGCCACGCGGAATGGAGGATAGGGGATTTGAACCCCTGACCTTCTGGCTGCCAGCCAGACGCTCTCCCAATTGAGCTAATCCCCCGGATCGAATGCGTGAGCAAGGCGAACGAAGCTCCCGGCCGGGGCGGGAGGCTCATCTAAACCACTTGCAAAACTATCGCCCGCTTGCGGGAATGTCAACGCGAAGCCACTGTGGGAAGGGTTTTCCCGCGGACACACGCCCCATGGCCCGTCACCACACCCCCGATCGCGATGACCGTCGAAGGCCCCCGGGCGCTCTGGTGCGCCCGGAGGGTTCTGCTCCGACCGGCCCCGAAGAGGGGGCAGAGCGGGGACATGAGCGCGCCGCAGGGGCTCTACCGGAAACGCTCCGCGGTCCGGCGACGCTCCTGCTCGGGCTCTATCTCGTCGGTCTCTTCCTCTGTGTGGCGGGGAACACCGCCAGTGGGACCTCGCTCCTCGTCGGCACGATCAAAGATCGGCTGTTCGCGCCGTGGATGGTGCCGCTGTGGCTCGATCTCGGCCACGACACCCGCCTCACCTACGGCCTTCCGGAGGACGCCGATCATCACCTCGAGATCTATTTGGCCGGACAGCTGTCCGGAAAGCCGGTCGGACAGCCGGCTGGGAAGCCGGCCGGAAAGCGAGTGGGGCGGCCGACGGCCGCGCTCCGTCTCCCCGCAGACGGGGATCACAGCGAGCGGGCAGCGCGGTGGCGGCGGTTGGCAGCCGCCGCGGTGCTGGCCGAGGAGGATGCCGAACAGGCTGGTGTGCTGCCGGCCGCGATCGGCGCCGGGTCGTTTGCCGCCGCCGGGGACGACGATCTCGAGATCCGGATCGTGCGGAGCGTGCCGCCGGACTACGCCTCGGCCCGCAGCCCGCGTGGCACCGAGACCGCGCTCGAAGTCCGGGTGCGTCGCCGCGATGGCGAACTTCAGCTGATCCCGATGCCTCCCGCGGAGGAGCTCGCGCCACTGATCGACGCCGCTCCGGCGCCCGGCGGGGAGAACTAACGATGGGCCATCGCTCCTCATCCTCGGTCGCCGCACTGGCCGCTGCGGCAGCCGGCACCTGGGATCGTTTCTGGTTTACGCCGACGACCGCCGGACGTTTGGCGATCGTCCGGGCGCTGGCCGGGCTCCTCGGCTTGCTGTTGGCCTGGAGTTGGGCGCGGGATCTGGTCGTCTGGTTTGGCCCCGACGGGATTGTCTCGCCTCAAGTCCTCGGGGCGTGGCGGTCGCCGACCGCGCTGTCGCTGTTCGATGTGGCGCGGTCGAGCGCGGCGCTATGGGCCCTTTTTTTCTTCGGCGTTGGGCTCCTTGGGCTGCTCACCGTCGGCGCTTGGACGCTGTTCACGGCGCCGCTTGCGGCCCTGTTTTGGGCCTCGCTCCTCCACCGCGGGCCGATGCTCGTCGGGCCGGCCGATGACGTTCTCGCCGTCATCCTCTGGTGCCTGGTCGTCGGCCGCTCGGGGGATGCGTTCTCGGTCGACCGGCGGCTTGCTGCCGCCGAGGCACGCCCCTCCTGGCGCAACGGCCTGGCGCTCGCGTTCCTCCGCCTCCATGCCTCCGTGATCGCGGCGGCGGCGGTGGTGGCGCAACTCAAGGCCGACGTGTGGTGGAACGGCACCGCCGCCTGGTGGCTCGCCGCCCGGGAATCGACGCGGGTCGATCTAACCGGCGTGTTCGCCGGCTCGGAGATCGCTACGAACTTCGTCACGCACGCAATCGTCCTGTTCGAGATCGCCTTCGCCACCGGGGTTTGGAATCGCTGGACTCGGGGACCGGTCGCCCGGGCCGGGCTCGTCGGCTGGCCGCTGATTGGCTTGGTCGCCGGGGAGCCGATGTGGGGCGCCGCGATGGCGATCCTTGCCTGGGCCTGTCTGCCGGACGACTCCGCGGCAGGAACGGCCGGGCCGCCCCTCTGAAGCGCGGTCACTCTGTCGGGATGTCGCCGGCGAGTAGTTTTTCGAAGCCGAGCTCGTCGACGATCTTCACGCCGAGTTTCTTCGCCTTCTCGAGTTTGCTGCCAGCGTCTCGCCCCGCCACGAGCCAGTCGGTCTTCTTGGAGACGCTCGACGAGGCTCTCCCCCCGGCAGCACGGATCCTCGCCTCGGCTTCGTCGCGCGAAGAGCGGTCGAGCGTGCCGGTGACGACGAGCGTTTTCCCGACGAGTGGGCCGTCGGCGGCGGGGGCCGTTCCCTGCGGTGCTTCGAGGAGGACTCCCGCGCTCGTCAGGCCGTCGATCACCCCCTGGCCGTCATCTGAGGCGAGCCATTCGTGAACGGTTGCGGCGATCACCGGGCCGATCTCGTCGACCGCCGCGAGGTCGTCGACGGTCGCCGCCGCGAGCCGGGCGATGCTCCCGAACCGGTCGCTGAGGATCGTGGCCACGCGCGGGCCCACATGGCGGATGCCGAGCCCATTCAACACCCTGGCGAGGCCGCGTGTCCGGCTTTCTGCAATCGCGGTGACGAGGTTCTCCGCTGATTTCTCCCCCATCCGCTCCAGGGGCACCAGATCCCCGACGGAGAGCCGGTAGAGATCGGCGTAATCGCGCACCATTCCGGTGGCGACGAGTTGCTCGACGAGCTTGTCGCCGAGACCCTCGATATCCATCGCCCCACGCGACGCGAAGAATCGCAGCCGCTCCCGGACGCGCGCCGGACAGGCGAACAGTGGGCAACGGAGAAAGACTCCCTCGGGATCCTTGACGATGGCGGTGCCACATTCAGGGCAGACGGTCGGTGGCGTCCAGGGGACTTCCGCGCCGGTCCGCCGGTGCTTCTCCACCCGGACAACATGGGGAATCACCTTCCCTGCCTTCTCCACGACGACCACGTCGCCGGTGCGGATGTCCTTGCGGGCGACTTCGTCGGCGTTGTGGAGGCTCGCCCGGCGGACGATCGTGCCGGCGAGTTCCACCGGCTCGAGGTCCGCCACCGGCGTCACCGTTCCCCCGCGCCCCACCTGGACGCGAATCCCGGCGAGCGTCGTTGTCGCCTCGAACTTTTCAAACTTCCATGCGATCGCCCAGCGCGGGGTCTTGGAGGTCGTGCCCGCCTCACGCTGCTGGGAGAAGTCGTCGACTTTGACGACGAAGCCGTCGACCTCGAAGTCGAGGGCGTGGAGCTCTTCGATGAGCGTGTTGCCATGGTCGACGAGGGCGCCGATCGACGTGAACCTCCCGCCCCCCGGCGCGACGGCGAGCCCCGCGGCGCTCGCCCAGGCCTGGAGCTCCGACTGCGAGGCGATTCCCAGGCCGGTGGAATCGCCGATCCCGTGGCAGAAGAAGCGGAGGGGGCGGGCGGCACACTCGCGCGGGTCGAGGAGGCGGATGCTGCCGGCGGTGACGTTGCGCGTGTTGGCGTAGGGTGGCTTGCCATCCCGCGTCTGCGTCTCGTTGAGACGGACGAGGTCGGAGTTGGCCATGTAGACCTCGCCGCGAATCTCGATCCGCGCTGGCGGGGAGGCGAGGTCGAGGCGCAGGGGGAGATCGCGGATCGTTCGTGCGTTGTGAGTGATGTCGTCGCCGACGCTGCCATTGCCACGCGTTGCTGCCAGCGCCAGGCCCCCGTCGTCGTAGGTCAGTGCCACGGCGACGCCGTCGATCTTCAGCTCGAGCACCCAGGCGACCGGCCGCGGATCACCGGCCGCAGCGAGGAGGGCCTCGACCTTTCCCGCCCAGGCGACGAGGTCGTCGGCGGAGTAGGTGTTGTCGATCGACAGCATCGGGATCGGATGCCGCACCGGGGCAAGGCCATCGAGGGCCTCCCCTCCGACCCGCTGGGTCGGGCTGTCAGGGGTGACGAGATCGGGATGGAGCCTCTCGAGATCGCGGAGCTCGTCAACGAGCCGGTCGTACTCGAGATCGGTGATCTCCGGTGCCGCCTCGACGTGGTAGCGCCGGTCGTGGTGGCGGATAGAAACGCGGAGAGCCGCGACGCGCTTCGCGGCGGCGGCGCTCACGGGGCCGCCTCGTGGGCATCGTCGCGGTCCTCTCCGGCTGGCGGGTCGCTCGTCGGCGGGGGCGGAAGTCGTTGCTGTTCGTCGCGGAGTCGACGGCGGATGGCGTCGTGCCCGATCTCGTCGTAGGCGATCGAGCCAAACGTCGCCGCGGCCAAGGCGATGAGCTCGACGATCAACGCCGTCGTCCCCCAACGGTCGATGAGCCGCTCGAGGAGGTGCGGTGCGGCTCGGGCCGTCTCCGGCCGAATCCCCCGGAGGACGAACAGGCAGTAGCAGGCCGCCGTGAGCGTGAAGGCAATCCCGACGATGCCGAGGAGGACGCTGAACGGATTGACTTTCTTGCGCTGCATGGGCAGGAGTATACCCGCTCTGTCAGGCAACCCGGCAGAGCCCGGCGGAGAGGAGGGTCGCCGCCGCGTCGACGACGGCAGCGACGTCGATTGCGGCCATCGAGTGGGTGTCGGTCTTCCGTTCGTGCCACGGCGGGCGTGCCCCGGCAGGGGGCTCGACGGTGACGTGGCCCGCGCCCCAAGGGCCGTTCCGCGTCGCCGGCACGGGGCCGAACAGGCCGACGCAGGGGGTGCCGACCGCAGCCGCGAGGTGGAGGGGGCCGGTGTCGGAGGAGATCACCAGTGCCGCGAGCCGGCAGAGCTCGCCGAGCTCCTGAAGCGAGGTTTGAGGGGCGAGGATCGCCCGGCCGGCAGACGCGATCCGTTCGGCCATCGAGCGTTCCCGTTCTCCCCCCCAGGCGACGACGACCCGTTGCCGATGCTCGTCGGCCAGGCGTGCGGCGACGGCGGCGAAGCGATCCTCCGGCCAGAGCTTCGAGGGCCATCCCGCGCCGGGATTGAGGATCACGGGTGGGGATCCCGGGCCGAGCGATTCGATCCATGCCTCCATCCGGGCCCGGGCCAGCGGCCAGCGCGGCATGTCAAAGCGGGGAAACCCGACGCCGATGCCGAGCGGAGCGAGGAGGCCGCAGTTCCGCGCGACGACATGCGCGGCCGCCGGCGTGACGGGATGGTTTGTGACGAGCCAAGAGCCCTCGCGGGCCTCGGGGCGGGCGTGGCCGATGCGGATCGGACTGCCGGCGAGCAGTGTGACCAGGGCGCTCTTGAAGAGCCCCTGCATGTCGATCGAGACGTCGGGGGCGAAGGCGCGGAGGTTGCGGCGGAGCCGGAGGATCTCGGCCGGTCGCTTGGCCCAGCCCCGCGGCAGGCGGAAGACGCTGTCGATCGCCCGATGCCCCTCGAGGACATCGGCGGAGCGGCCCTCCACAACCCACCCGACCGTGGCTGCCGGAAACGCATCCTTGATCGCCACCGCCGTCGGCACCCCGTGGAGGACGTCGCCGATGGCAGAGAGCTTCACAAGCAGGATCGTGCACGGCGCGTTCATGACCGGAAATCTCCCCGGGGACGGAGGCGGATTCCACAGGAATCAGGGGGCCGGGGCAAGGCCGTTTTCGCTCCGCCTCCCCGCCTCACGCCGTGGCGTCGAGGTGGGCTAACTCGCAGATCACCGCCGAGGCAACTTGCTGCGGGCAACTCCAGACGAGGAACAGCATCGACTCGCGGATGCCCCGTTCGGCTGGATGACCGGCGATGAACCCTGCCCCCTTCGTGGCGGTCAGTGCCGCCTGGGCCGCGCGGACGACGAGGCTGTTGGCAGCCGTGCGGAGGGCATCGCGGGCTGCCGGATCGGGGATTTCCTCCCCCGCGAGCCAGCCGAGTCGGGCGGCGAGTTCGTCGGCCTCGTGGCGGAAGCTGGTGGCCACCGGCTCGAGCGCCGGGCGGGCGGCCGCCTCGTGGGCAATCAGCGCGATCGAGGTCCGGGTGGAGCCAATTGCCAGGGCGCTCGTTGCCAGGCCGCCCGCACGGGCCGGCGCGGCAGACGAGGAGATGATTTCGGCGCGCGGCTCGACGCCGTCGAAGGCCACGCTCGAGGTCCGACTGCCGGAGAGGGCGAGCATCGGCATCGGCGCGCTGATCGTGAGCCCGGCTGCCGAGGTCGGGATGATGAAGAATCTCGGCGTGCCGTCGGCGGCGACGGCGCCTGTCACGATGCTGTCGCTCGAGTCGGCGCCAGTCACCCAGGGGCAGGTTCCTTCGAGCCACCACGAGGGGCCCCGGCCGACCGCCCGCAGGGCGGGCGAGCCGATGTGGCGACGGCTCGTCGTCAGCTGGGCGATGCCGACGGTCGCCGTCTCCTCGCCGCGGGCCAGACGGGGGAGGAGGCCGTCGCGGAGATCAGCAGGGCCGGTGGCAAGCAGCCGGCAGGCGCTGGCCCACTGTGTGAGCACAAGCGCCGTTGTCAGGCAGGCTGACGCCACGGCCGTGAGCGCCTCGAGGAGCGCAGGCTCCGTCGCGCCGGTGCCGCCATCTTCAGGGGCGATGAATGCGGCGAGGAGGCCATGCTTGGCAAGCCGGTTGAAAGCACCGCTCCGCCACGGGCCCTCTCGGTCGGTCGCGTTGGCGAGGCCGGCCAGATCGGCACGGAGGGCTGCTAGCGCATCGTCATCGGGATGTCGTGGATCGTGGGTGAACATGGAACAAGAGTATGCCTTCCCCGAGGGGAGTGCTTCACCCGCCCGGTCGCGGAGCTATACTTCGGGTCCTTCTGGCTGGTGCCCACCTCGTTCTTCCCGCCCCATTCGTTCCACCCGCGAACGTCCCCTCCGCCCCGGAGCCGATCATGAGCCAGCTCGAGGATCCCCGTGCGCCCACTCCCTCCCAGTCGGGCCGCCTTTCGGCTGGTAAGCAGGACGCCTCCGGGCCTCCACCCGGCCCCCTGCGGCTGATCGAGCTTTCGCCGCAAAATCTCTACGACAAGTGCCAGGCGTTGGCCCGCAACCTTTGGTGGAGCTGGCATCCGGAGGTGACGAACCTCTTCCGGGAGCTCGATCCGGTCCGGTTCCGGCAGCTCGATCACAACCCGATCGCGCTGCTGGCCGAGTTTACGCCGGAGCGGCTCGAGGCCCGGGCGGCGGAGCTCGTCCTCTACAGCCGGATCAATCAGGCCTACCGACGGCTGAAGGAATATCTCGCCGCCGAGAACACCTGGAGCGACGTCCACGCCGGCGTCCTCGGCTCGAAGCCGGTGGTCTACTTCTCGGCCGAGTTCGGGATCCATGAGTCGGTGCCGATCTATTCCGGTGGCCTCGGCGTCCTCTCCGGCGATCACATCAAGAGTGCCAGCGGTCTCGGCATCCCGCTGGTGGCGGTGGGGCTCTTCTACAAGCAGGGCTACTTCAAGCAGCAGCTTGACATCGACGGCTACCAGCACGAGGAATACCTCCAGTCGCGCGTCGAGGCCTTGCCGCTCGAGCCGGCGATCGGCACCGACGGCCAGCAGGTGCAGGTGGCGATCGACACCCGCTCCGGACAGATCCGGGCGAAGGTGTGGAAGATGGCGGTGGGACGGGTGAGCCTCTATCTCCTCGACTCCGACGTCGACGGCAACACGCCGGAGGACCGCCAGCTGACCAGCCGCCTGTACGGCGGCGACACCCGCGTTCGCATCCGACAGGAGCTCGTCCTCGGGATCGGCGGCGTCCGCGCGATCCGGGCCCTGGGGATCGTTCCCGGCGTCTATCACCTCAACGAGGGCCACTCCGTCTTCGCGACGCTCGAGGCGGTGCGGGGGCGGATGGATCGCGACGGATTCTCCTTCGACGACGCCGTCCGCGACGTTGCCCGGCAGACGGTGTTCACGACCCACACGCCAGTGCCGGCCGGCCACGATCGCTTTGACAGCGGTCAGATCGAGGAGCACCTCGGCCCGATGCGCGATGCCCTCGGGATCTCGCACGACCACCTCATGGGGCTCGGGCGTGTCGATCCCAGCAACCACGGCGAGCCGTTCTGCATGACGGTCCTCGGCCTCAAGCTGTCGCGACGGGCGAATGCCGTCAGCGCCCTGCATGGCCATGTCAGCCGGAAGATGTGGAAGGATTTGTGGGGCTGGCGGGTCGAGGAAGAGGTGCCGATCGGCCACATCACCAACGGCGTCCACGTGCCGAGTTGGCTGTCGTGGCAGATGCTCCAGCTTTACGACCGGATCTTCCCGGCGAATTGGTTCCGGCGGATGGGTGAGCCGGACGTCTGGCAGAAGATCCACGAGTGCGATCCCGGCGAGCTGTGGGAGACGCACTACGCCCTCAAGAATCTTCTCCTCCAGTTCGTCCGCCGTCGGCTGGCGCGGCAGTGCAAGCGGCGCGGCGAGAGCGATGAGGCCATCGAGGCAGCTCGGTCGGTGCTCGATCCGAACGTTCTCACGATCGGATTCGCGAGGCGCTTCGCTACCTACAAGCGGGCCGATCTCGTCCTCGGCGACCTCGACAAGCTCTCCAAGCTCATCTGCGATGCCGACCGGCCGATCCAGGTGATCTTCGCCGGCAAGGCCCATCCGGCCGACGATCCGGGCAAGGGGCTGATCCGCAAGATCGCCAACCTCCGCCATGACCCGCGGCTCGCTGGCCGGATCGTGTTTGTGGAGGATTACGACATCAACGTCTGCCGGCATCTCATCCAAGGGGTCGACGTGTGGCTCAATAACCCGCGCCGCCCGCTCGAGGCCTCGGGCACGAGCGGCCAAAAGGTGGTGTTGAACGGCGGGCTCAACTGCTCGATCCCCGACGGCTGGTGGGCGGAGGCGTTCGACGGCCGCAACGGCTTCGCCATCGGCCGCGGCGAGATCCATGCCAACCCCGAGATCACCGATGCCCGCGATTCGGCGGCGCTCTATGACGTGCTCCAAAACGAGGTCATCCCGCTGTTCTACGAACGCGATGCCGACGGTCTGCCGCAGACGTGGATCAAGATGATGAAGAACTCGATCAGCTCGCTCGCCTGGCGGTTCAGTTCCCACCGCATGGTGATGGACTACGCCCGCAGTTGCTACGTCCCGGCCGCCGGTGGGCTGTCGTGCGACATGCACTCGCGCTGACGCGGAGCCCGCCGCATGCGGAGCCCATGGCCACCTGTCCCGCCGCCCCGCACCCGCGGGGCGGCGGGCGGTCAGGGCTTTTCTGGGTTCGTCGGTGCTTCGACCCGCTGAACCGTCGGAGGCTTTTTCAGATTGAGCTCGTGGCGGATTCGGGTCGGTGGGCCATGCCTCCACCGATCCGATGTCGTCATGAGGGTTCGCCGGCAGGTACGCCGCTCGTGGACAAAGGTGGCCTCGATCCCCGAACGCGAGTATGATCCGTTCATGCAAACCACATTGCTGCAGCGAATTACGATCGAGCCCGGCAAGTGCGGCGGTAAGCCGTGCATTCGCGGCTTGCGGATTCGTGTCTGTGACGTGCTCGAATTGCTCGCCCATGGCGCGGCAATCGAGGAGATTCTGGCCGATTACCCGTGTCTCGAACGAGACGACATACTCGCGGCCATCGCTTACGCCGCCCGACAGACGAATCACGTCGTGGTCGAAGTGGCATGAAGTTTCTCGTCGACAATCAATTGCCGCCATCGCTGGCGGGTTGGTTGTGCGATCGTGGGCACGATGCCGTCCACGCGTACGACGCCGGCTTGGCAAGGCTTGATGATCGGACCTTGTGGTCTCATGCCGTAGCCGACGGTCGGATCATCGTCTCCAAGGACGAGGACTTCCTCTACCTCGCAAATCAGCCGGATGCGATGGGGCGACTGCTGTGGGTGCGGTTGGGAAACTGCCGCAACGCCGCGCTGCTTGCGGCGTTCGCCCGAGCGTTCGAGAGAGTCGAAGTGGCGTTCGATGCCGGGGAGTCGGTCGTCGAATTGTCCTGACGCCCCGGGGTGACGCGGAGCCCGCCACATGCGGAGCCCATGGCCACCTGTCCCGCCGCCCCGCACCCGCGGGGCGGCGGGCGGTCAGGGCTTTTCTGGG